>Ga0310786_10000812_pt1 | contig 50014 bp, 40 predicted proteins | sample AusTroGonzalo_MG_FD_203881 | JGI IMG/M metagenome (GOLD analysis project Ga0310786, IMG submission 203881) | Bovine rumen microbial communities from tropical cattle in Woodstock, Queensland, Australia - Gonzalo_03 (v2) (version 2) | ecosystem: Host-associated > Mammals > Digestive system >...
TAAGGAATCGGAGCACATCGTGTTCTTCGGAGGTGCAGGCGTCTCCACGGAGAGCGGTATCCCTGACTTCAGATCGAAGGACGGACTTTATAACCAGCATGATGTAAGGTTCGATGCGTATACTCCCGAGTATCTTCTCTCTATCGACTGCCTTATGGACGAGCCGAAGGTCTTCTACGAATTCTACAGACAGAAGCTTAACGGCGAAGGTATCGAGCCGAATGCTGCGCACATTAAGCTGGCCGAGATGGAGAAGGCCGGCAAGCTCGACGGCATCATTACCCAGAATATCGACGGCCTCCACCAGAAGGCGGGAAGCGTCAATGTTCAGGAAGTCCACGGTTCGACACTTCGTAATTACTGCAGCCGCTGTAAGAAGAAGTATCCGGCGGATTACATCTTCAAGTGTGATGAGGCAGTGCCGAAGTGCAAGATCTGCGGCGGCTTCATAAGACCTGAAGTAACGCTGTACGGCGAGGGACTTCCCCAAGATGCATGGCAGAATTCGGTCAAGCTGGTCGCGAATGCGGACTGCCTGATCATCGGAGGCACATCGCTCGTAGTTAACCCCGCGGCATCGCTCGCATGGTCGTTCAGGGGGGAGAACCTGATCATCATCAACCGCGATGTGACATCAGCAGACAGAATGGCGAAGCTCGTCTTCCACGAGAGCATATCCAAGGTTCTCGGAATGATCGAGATCTAATATAACAACAGCAAGTGAGGTGAATGACATATGTTTAGAATGGGAATTATCGGATGCGGTACGATGGCAGCGAGAATGATCGAGAGCATTAAGGTGCTCGATGATATCGAGGTCGTCGCAGTAGCATCAAGAGACAAGAGCAGAGCTACTAAGTTCTGTAAGGCTAACTGCCCTGATGCGAAGGCCCTCGGATCCTATGAGCAGATGACACGCCAGAAGGATATCGATCTTGTTTACATCGCTACTCCGAATACTTTCCACTATGAGAATGCGATCATGTGCATCAAGAATCACTTGAATGTACTCGTAGAGAAGCCGTTCGTAATGAGCCGTGAGGAGGCTGACAGCATCTTCACTGAGGCGAAGAACAGAGGCGTATTCGTATGCGAGGCTATGTGGACTTCCTTCATGCCCCTGCATAAGAAGATGCTCAAGTGGATCAGAGACGGCAAGATCGGCGCAGTAAGATATGTACAGTCTAACCTCGGTTACAGCATCGAGAATGTTCAGAGAATCACTGACCCGACATTAGGCGGCGGTGCGCACCTCGACCTCGGCGTTTATCCTACTAACCTTGCCGTAAGTATCTACGGTGAGAACCTCGAGCCTGTGTCTGTATATGCGCATAAGTATTCGACAGGTGTAGAGCGTGATGTAAGCTGCGTTCTCGAAGTTCCTAACGACGGTGCTATCGCTACATCATTCGTTACTGTCGCTTCACTCACTGACAGAGACGGTTCCGTTATCGGAGAGAACGGATACATAAAGATTTTTAACATTAACGATTACGAGAAAATTGAACTTTACAACAGCAAGGGTGAGCTAGTAGAATTTGCCGAGCGTGAAGGCATCAATTCATATGCTGTAGAGATACAGGAGTGCATGAATGCCATCAAGAACGGTCTCATCCAGTGCCCCGATATGCCTTGGCATAAGACCGCGACAATCGCGACTCTGAATGACAAGATTAGGAGAATGATCTGACAATGAATGACAACAAGAAAAGAATCAGACTGATAGTCTACTCGGGCATTATCGCTGCACTCTATGTAGTGCTTACCCTGCCCATGGCGCAGTTCGCTTTCGGTCCCATCCAGTTCCGCCTGGCTGAGGTGCTGACAGTGCTCCCCGCCTTCGCTGCAGGTTATATCCCGGGTGTATCTCTCGGTTGTTTCCTTGCTAACCTTCTTAACCCGAATAACTTGGGTCCCGTCGACATCATCGGCGGAACGCTCGCTACTGTTATTGCAGGTATCTTCACAAGGATCCTCGGCAAGAAGAACAAGATCCTCGGCATCATCCCGCCCGTAGTCTTCAACGGACTTATCGTAGGCGGATATCTTCCTTTCCTCCTCGTAGATGAGGGAAGTGAAGTTACGGCTGCTGCTGTAGGATTGTCGATGTTCGAAGTTGCTGCTTCCGAGGCAGTGCTCCTCGTTATCGTAGGAATTCCTTTCATCCTTCTTCTTGAGAAGAATTCAAGACTTAAGTCACTGGTGGAGAAGCTGTAATGCCTCAGTACTTCGACGCGAATCCCGAGACACCCTCGAACAGAAAGTTTGTTGATTACCGCATCAACGGTATCAACTTCAGGTTCGTAACTGACACGGCCGTCTTCTCGAAGTCGTCCGTCGATAAGGGTACGGATCTTCTGCTCGAGTCCGTTATCGCTGACATCAAGAAGCGCGGCGCCGGAAGAGACGAGAGTCTTCTCGACTTGGGCTGCGGCTGGGGTGTAGTCGGTATCGTAATGAAGACTGTATTCACTTTGTTCGACGTCACATGCGTCGACGTTAATTCGAGAGCGGTATCTCTTGCCAAGGAGAATGCGAAGCTTAATCTTCGCGCTCCCGATACCATCATGGTAAGTGACATCCTCGAGGCAGTTCCTGCCGACAAGATGTTCGACACTGTTATAACCAATCCTCCCGTAAGAGCAGGAAAGAAGACTGTATTCGCTTTCTACGATCAGTCCTACGCCCACATGAAGGAAGGCGGCGCGATCTATGTCGTCCTCCAGCGTAAGCAGGGCGCAGACTCGACGAAGAAGAAGCTCACGGAGTTGTTCGGCAACTGTGAGACTATCGACATCAAGGGCGGATACCATGTCATGAAGTCGGTAAAGGGAGGAAACTGATGCTGCCATTCCCGTTAGATGTCAGCCTTATGATGTTCTTTATCTATGGCTTCATCGGCTGGATAGTAGAGGTTATCTACTACGGCGTTACGGAAGGCAAATTCATCAACAGAGGATTCCTTAACGGAGCTCTGTGCCCGGTCTACGGCATAGGCTTCTACTGCGTTATCTGGTTCTTCACGCCGTTCGCGGATTCGTTCCCGATGCTGTTCTTCGGTTCGGCTATCGTGTGTACGACGGTCGAGCTGATCGCGGGTGTCATCCTCTATGCGATCTTCCACTTAAGATGGTGGGACTATTCCGAGTACCGCTTTAACTTCAAGGGATTTATCTGCTTAAGATTCGCGATATACTGGGGTCTCGCGTGCTCGCTTGGTATGAATATTCTTCATCCCGCTGTGCAGAAGTTGATCGCATCTATCCCCCTCACGGCACGACTTATTCTGCTGTTCATCATGATTGTATTTACCGGTATCGATCTTATTGTTACCGTCACGGCGATCGTCGGCTTCAACAAGAAGGTAAGATTTCTTAACAGCATCTCGACCACATTCCGTAAGCCGTCGGACAAGATCGGTTCTTCCATCTACGGTACGGTCGATACTATCGTGACCAAGACCGCGCCTGCAGTTCAGCTCACGCAGAGTGACTACGCTGAGTTCCGTGACACTTTTGCAGCACACCGAAAAGCTGAGCGCGAGCTCGCCCGTAAGAACCGCGCCGAGGAACGTCAGCTCCTTGCCCGTTACGCTTCTGAGGGTAAGCAGGGTATCGTGAATACATCCAAGGCCGCATCCAAGGCTGCCGTCGATAAGTCGAAGGCTGCAGTGAAGAAGGTCAAGAACATAATCCCCGAGGCGAAGCTCGCCTTAAGAATCAGAATGAACAAAGACGACGAGAATGCAGATTCGATCAGAGTGCTGCAGCAGCATTATGTAGAGGTGCTGGGAGCGGATTCTGACGAGGAGCTTTTCGACGACTTGGTAGAAATGTAAGAAAGAAGGAAAACGGAATGTCATCAGCATGCGACAGCTGCGCTAGCAGAGAGGGCTGCACAAGTCAGTCCACATGTGAGAAAAGAAACGGTATCGAGAAGCTTCCCTGTAACGATGCTTCCCAGATCAAGTGCGTCATCGGCGTGGCGAGCGGTAAGGGAGGAGTAGGTAAGTCATTCGTTACTTCCACACTCGCACACAAGCTCGCAGCGAAGGGCCTCAAGGTAGGTATCCTCGACGCAGACGTAACAGGACCTTCCATCCCGAGAGCATTCGGACTCAAGGGCATGCTCGAAGTAACAGAGAGTGAGAGAATCCTCCCCGCTACAACCGAGGGCGGTATCAAGGCGGTCAGCCTTAACCTCCTCCTCGAGGACGAGAACTCACCTGTAATCTGGAGAGGACCGGTTCTGTCCGGACTCGTAAGACAGTTCTGGAGCGACGTTGAGTGGGGTATGCTCGACGTGCTTCTTATCGACATGCCTCCCGGCACAGGTGACATCCCGCTTACTTTGTTCCAGTCTTTGCCGTTGAACGGACTCGTACTCGTGTCGACACCTCAGGAGCTCGTCTCCATGATCGTCGCTAAGGCCGGTAACATGGCTTCCATGATGAACGTAAATATCTTGGGCCTCGTCGAGAACATGGCTTACGTGAAGTGCCCGCACTGCGACGAGCAGATCTCACTGTTCGGCTCCGATGAGGTGCTTCTGAAGGAGACTGCTGATGCAGGCATCAAGCTTCTCGACAAGCTTCCTCTCGATCCTGCTGTTACGGCTCTCGTTGATTCCGGCAACACGGAGAAGGTCGATACTTCCGATATTCTGAATAACACAGTAGAGGCTATCGAAGCTCTGTTATGAAGTTAGTAAAGACGTTGGCTGCCGTTGTCGGTATATCTGTGCTCGCCATGCCGTGTGTAGGGTGCAGCAGGAAGGTATCTGAAGCTTCTCAAGTGGTTTCATATGTGATGCCTGACGGCGCGCCTGCGTATTATGAATACTTAGGTGACATCGATTATGCGACGCCGACGGCCGCTCTTGTATGGGAGCAGGTGGACGGTGAAACGGAAGGTATCTACGGTATACAGTACCGCGAAGTAATCGACTTCAATTCCATTACTTCGCAGAGTGATATAGCGGTATGCCTTTACTTCTATTCTTCATCTGCCAGAGGTTCACAGAATCTGTCAGCAGGTGTAGAGGACTTGGCTCAGACTCTGGTCGGCAAGGTGCTGTTCATCGCTGTAGATGGTGTTGAAGCTGATGCTGTAAGTACGGCTTATCAGGTCGCAGGATACCCGGAGTTTATACTCCTTAATGACAATGCCCGTATCTCCACATTCTCCGGTGTAGAGTACCAGGAGTGGAATATAGATGACGTAACGGCGTGGATAGCGGATAATGGTTACGAACCTGACTTAACAATGCTTATGAGGTGACACGAATGGGATACGCATATCTGACATCGATCGGACAGGACAGTCACAGATTCTTGGAGGGAACACTTGATGCTTCCTCTAATGCCATCAAGCTTGGCGGCGTTGATGTGCCGTTCGACAGACAGTTCGATGCCAATTCCGACGGAGATGTAATCCTCCATGCGATAACGAATGCGATATCCGGGTACACGGGTGTTAATATCCTAGGCGGCGCAGCCGATAAGATCTGCCTCGAGCAGGGAATTAAGGATTCACGTGTGTATCTTGCTGAAGCTCTGAAGTATATGGGTGACGCTTCGATTGCTCATGTCTCCATGACGGTCGAGTGTCTGCGTCCGAAGCTTAAGGAGCATATTCCTGCGATCAAGGAGTCCGTCGCTTCACTGCTTAATATTGATCCTTCTCACGTAGGATTAACTGCGACGACAGGTGAGGGGCTCACCGGGTTCGGCAGAGGTGAAGGCATCCAGGTCTTCGTAATAATGACATTCAAGGCACCTGCTGATGAAGATTGAGGCGTTCGACAGAACCGGTAAGATAAAGCTTGCTGTCGCTTCTTTAATCGGAGTGATCGTGGTGCTTATGATTTTCTGGATGTCGAAGTCCGTTTGTTTGAGTTCCAATTACTATTACCCGACCGAGGCTTTCGTTCAGCTGGAGAGCGGGAAGCCCGTCTCTTTTGCTCTCGAGGCTCCGGGTCCGTCTCCGGTTCTCGAGTCGGTGTCGGTTACATTCGCGACAAATGCGAGAACTAACGACGGTTCCGTGCTGGTAGAGTTTCTGTCCGGCGAGAATGTTTTGTGTTCATGGAACATTGATGCTGCCGAGCTTATGGATAATGCGATCCGCGAGTTCTATGCACCGCCGGGGGTCAAACTTACTGACGGCGGAGTATACACGATACGCATAACCGAAGAGTTCGAAGGCGATAACAATATAGCGGTAGGATCTGCGGTTACAGGAAATCTGTCGTGCTTTATGACGACTTACGACAGAAAAGCGAGCACTAAATGGGCCTTTTTTATGTCTATGGTTTTTATTGCCGGATATGTCCTTCTCATATTGAAGGGTGGATTACTTGATAACTCCGTCACCAAACTGATTGTAACCGGACTTGTTGCTTTCCTTGTGATATTCATATTGGAATTCGGTCTGTTCCCGAGAGTGCTCACGGATCTTTCCGTAAAGCCTGTTCCTGATCCTACGGGTATATCGGATACCATAGGACCCGGTGAGCAGAAAAATTATACGTTCTCATATTATGGGGATCAGTTTGAGAATCTTGAGATCTTTACCTCGGGTGAGAATGTTTGTGGTTACATGGTATCTTTGGTGAATGAGACCACGGGTACGACTTATTTCGAATCTTATCCCGTATCTGCCGACTGCCGCGTATCGACCGACAGAATGTGCATGATGCTCAAGTCGTCCGATTCTATATCAGGCATGCGGTATTATGAGAACGGTGAGTATTCCTTATCGGTTTTAAATTACAGCCCAGACCAGGCGATGAATATCGAGCTTTCCGGCGAGCATATTGAGGGTGAACCCGGTACTATATCATTCGCAGGCATAAGGCACACCTACCTCGGTTATAAACTTGCGTCTTTTGCCGTTATTTTGATCTTCCTTTATCTGACAGCGTTATGCGTCATCAGAGCAAATTGGGAGCTTACTACCGAGAGGTTCTTCATCATTACTGTTATTCCCCTGTCACTTATATACCTTCTTATGTTCCAGCCTTGGACAGTTCCGGACTGCGGTGCGCATTTCCTCGCCAGCTACAGGATCTCCAATCTCATGATGGGAATCAACGGTGAACGGGAGTGGATGGCGAGAGCCTGTGATGCGGCTTACTATAACAATATCGCGTGGTGGGCGGAGCTGAAGCCCGACCTCGAGGGCGTCTCCCTGATGCTTCACGGTCTGTCTGAGAGGACGGGAGATACAACGCTTGTCGATGCCTTACCTCACGAGGACAAGATGAAGTTTTATTCCTTTATCTGTTATCTTCCTTCAGCAACAGGGCTTACACTCGGCAGGTTGTTAGGCACCAATACGCAGGTCGCGATACTTCTTGGAAGACTCATGACTCTTACTGTTTATATCACATGCTGCTACAGGGCTGTTAAGAACACTCCTGCAGGTAAGATGATAATTGCATCTTTGGCACTTCTGCCGGTATCACTCATGATGAGCAGCTCCTTCTCGTATGATGCGATGGTAATAATCTCTGTGTTGAGCTTCACTGCTGTTATCTTGAAGCTTCGCGCAGGATACTCGAAAGGCGCATTTATCGAAGCCGTAATCTGGGCATTTATCCTGGGCGCGGTTAAGGGAGGAGCCGGACTTCTTATTCTGCCTCTGGCGCTGCTTCTTATAAGAAAGGGCAAGAAGGAAGCTATATCTGCGGCATCCGTTATAGGTGCGGCACTTCTGTCCGTGCTGATCTTCAACAAGATTCTGCCCTCGGATGAACTCTTTCAGTTCGGAGAAGAGGGAAGCGGCAGGATGATGACGGCATTTGCTTATCAGCATCCGGTGGAGTATCTGAGAATGCTGGTTCGCACATATTATTACTATGCGGATTTCTTCGTGGAGGAATCATTCGGAAGCAAACTTAGCTACTCCGAGCCTGTGGCGGCAACTCTTGCGTCATGCGGTGCCGTTATAGCCGCACTGGTTTACTGCACCTTCGAAAAGGATACGCTTCTGCTGAAGAAGTCTGACCGCACGATGTTTGTGCTCCTTAGTATCTTCGCTTTCATCGCTGTGCCTTCGATGTTGCTCTCATATACTCCGAAAGGTTCAGGCGTGATCTACGGAATACAAGGAAGGTATTACTTCCAGATTATGCCTATACTGATGCTGGCTGTGACCAAATTCGGACTTTCCGAATCGAGACTTAAGTGTGATGATAAAACCCGTGAAGCAACATCGAAGATGACATTAAATGTCTATATAATATTTACGGTCATCATGGTCTATATGATGATGAATCTGTATCTTAGAAGGTAGTAATTATGATTGAAAAGATTAAGGCTTTGATGATCAAATATAAAGGACTGATCCTGTACGGAGTATTCGGCGTTCTTACGACGATAATCAACATCGCGACTTATGCGATTTGTTACCGCGTAATCGGAATCGCGAATGTTCCGAGCGATATCATCGCATGGGTTGTAGGTGTCGCATTCGCTTTCATTACGAATAAGCTCTATGTCTTCGAGAGCAAGAGCATGGATAAGGGAACTTTCTTCTCGGAGCTTGCGAAGTTCGTTGCTGCGAGACTTGCAACAGGTGTACTCGATGTAGCGATCATGTTCATCGGCGTAGATGTAATGCACGGTCCCGATGTGATACTGAAGGTCGCATCTAATGTGATCGTAATCATATTAAATTATGTATTGAGCAAGTTAGTTGTGTTCAAGAAACAATGAATCTTATTACCGGTTATTAAGAAGAGCTTCAGCGATCACGATGTCTTCGGGCGTCGTGATCTTTATATTGGAATAAGAGCCTTCGACGATCCTTACGGGATAACCGTAATGTTCTGCAAGTGCCGTATCATCGGTCGCTTCATAGCCTTCTGCAGAGGCTTCGGAATAGCAGTCTGACAAGACCCTGTACTTGAAGCACTGAGGAGTCTGAACTTCATAGAGAAGATCTCTGTCAGGTGTGGATTCTACGATCGCTGATTCGGATGATCCTGTCTTGACCATCTTGATAGTATTCTTGGTCTTGACCCCCGATACACAGACAGGAGTGTCCTCTTCCGTAATCACTTCAAGGCAGCGGGTAATCGAATCTATATCGATGAGACATCTTGCCGCATCGTGGATGAATACCGGGTCGTCATCCGAAGGATCATAATCCTCAAGTACCGCCACACCGTTACCGACAGACCCGGTCCTGGTGTCTCCTCCTTCGGTAATCGCGCAGATGATGGATGAATAGTCCTTGTCACTTATATATGATTCCCACCAGGCAACCTTACCTGGGGAGACTACGAGTACACCGTTAAGCTCGACATCCTTCTCGTCCGCGAACTTCTTAAATGCAGACAGTGTGCGGTCGATAACGGTCTCGCCCTTAACTTCCATGAGAAGCTTGTTCTTATCCGAATGCATTCTGCTTCCGGAACCTGCTGCAGGGAATATCACATAAAGTTTATGAGAACAGGACATCTGCCGCCTCCGATACATTATCAAGGAAGAAGAATTCCATATTGCCGACGTTCTTCACTGCGTTCTTGCAGCTTGAAGGCAGTACGATATTCTTGATTCCCAATCTGCTTGCTTCTTCGATACGAAGATTAAGTGACGATACGGGGCGAAGCTCACCAGTAAGTCCGACCTCACCTAAGATCATGGTGTCGGACTTAATCGGGATGCCTCTTGCTGACGAAACGACTGCGACGATGAGCGCGAGGTCGCAAGCGGGATCGGTGATGCGAAGACCGCCGATTACATTGATGAAGACATCCTTCGTATTAAGACTTAACTTGAACTGCTGCTCGGCAACTGCGAGGAGCATGGACGTTCTCGATCTGTCAGGACCGGAAGTCATTCTCTGCGGAGTGCCGTAGCATGTATCTGCAGCGAGTGCCTGGATCTCGATCGTAAGTGCACGCGCGCCTTCCATCGCAGATGTGATCGCGGAACCGGGTGCCTCGAGAGGACGGCCGCTGATAAGAAGTGCATTCGAGCTGTCGACCGATCTTAAACCCTGCTGAGTCATCTCGAAGAATGCGAGCTCGCCCGATCTTCCGAATCTGTTCTTAACGGATCTGAGAATTCTATATGCACCTGTGTTATCACCCTCGAAGTAGAGGACTGTATCGACCATGTGCTCGAGAGTCTTCGGACCTGCGATCGCGCCGTCCTTAGTGACATGGCCTACGAGGATAATGGGAAGTCCGTTCGACTTCGCGATCCTGATAAGACCTGCCGTAACTTCTCTTGCCTGTGAGACGCTTCCGGGAGTTCCGTTAACGGACTCGGAATAAAGTGTCTGGATGGAGTCGATGATGCAAAGTGTCGGCTTAGTCTTCGACAACTCCTCTGCTATAACCTCGAAGCATGTCTGCGCACAAATAATGATGCGCTCGCCTGATACATTAAGTCTGTCTGCTCTCATCTTGATCTGGGCAGGGGACTCCTCACCCGATACATAGAGGATGTCTCCGTCGCCTGCGAATGAGTTCGCGAGCTGCAGGAGGATGGTGGACTTACCGATACCGGGTTCACCTCCGAGAAGTGTCACGGAACCGTCCGTGATACCTCCTCCGAATAAGACGTCGAGCTGCTCGATGCCTGTGGAGAGGCGGACATAATCTTCCTTGCCCGCTTCGTTAAGCCTTACTGTCTCGCGTCTGTCTGTCCATGAATATGATGATGCCTTGAATGCGGGGGACTCACTCTTCGTGTTCGTGGACTTGCCTGAGCCTGTAACAGTAGTGGACTCCACGAATGTATTGAAGCTTCCGCAGCCGGGGCACTTGCCCATCCAGCCTGTGGATTCGTATCCGCATTCCTTGCAGAAAAATGTAACGTTCTTCTTAGCCATACACCAAGTATATCACGCACCCGCGGGAACACCTGCCCGATTAATGGTTCTTAAAGGCGGGAAAAATCGGCGGGTAATCATTCGTGTTATAATCTTTAAGGTCGTTATGACCTGAAGGGGAAGATAAATTGGAAACAATCTGGGATAACTACTATACTGACTGCCCTCCGGCAATCGAGATAGACAAAGACAAGACCGCGTACGAAGCTTTTCGAGATACTGCCAAGAAGTATCCCGAGAGGATCGCGCTCGAGTACGGCAAGAGGAAGTTCACTTACGAGGAGCTTCTCGGGCTCGTAGACCACTACGCACAGGTGCTCGCGTTCGAAGGCATCACTTACAGAGACACGGCTATACTGTCGTGCCGCAGGATGCCGCACCAGATCATCGCTTTCTACGCGCTCAACAAGATCGGCTGCGCAGTAACTTTCATCATGAGATCCACCGGCCCCGACGACTTCCACAAGACGGGTCCGATACTGAAGGCGAGTGTCATGATCTTCGCTGTCGAGATCTACGACAAGTTCAAGCATGTCCTCGCACATGCTCCTCTTAAGAAGATCATCCTCGCGAAGAGCACAGACTTCGCGGCACCTCGTGAGATCTTCAACAAGAACATGCGTGAGATAAAGAAGACGGAGAACTTCGACCCTCAGCCGCCCAAGAGCGACTTCGGCACCCAGGTAGTGTACTGGTCCGACATGGGTAAGGGAGAGCTTCCCGAGGTACATAATCCCGTTAAGGCTGACGACACTGCTGTAATCCTCATGAGCGGTACTGCATCGGGTTCCGTGCACATCGTTAAGTTCAACTCGCGCGCCATCAATGCCGAGGCAAGCATCGCTTCTATTCTGTTGGCCGAGGCTCCCCTGAGAGTGTTCTCGTTCATACGACTCGACTTCTCTTACGGCTTCATGTTCGCGCTGCACACGACGCTGCTGTCGGGCAACACGTATCTTATTAACCTGCAGAAGGACTTCGAGTTCACGGGCTACGACATCGACCACTACAGGCCCGATGTTATTGTAGGTTACCCGCAGATGCTCACGGCACTCGTGGACAGCAAGAACATCAGCACCAAGGCGCTTGCGAACATCAAGAAGATCTATTCGTGCGGCAACACCATGTCAGGTGCGGACTACCACAAGATAAGCTCTTACTTCGAAAAGCGTCACTTCGCTCCCGAGATAATCCGTCTCTACGGCATCACGGAGACTTGCTCCGTATGCATGTGGATCCCGCCCAACACGATGAGACCTGCGCTTCTGGGCGTGCCGCTGCCGGGAGTAAGAATCAAGATAATCAATCCCGAGAATAACTCCGACTGTCTTAACGGCACCACGGGTGTAATCGCTATCGATACACCTGCGCACATGTCGTGCTATGCCGATTCGGAGGACGATACATTATCAGTTTTGCGTAAGCTTAACGACGGACGTAAGTGGGTCATCACGGGTGACATCGGAATACAGGATGACGAAGGTCTGTTCTACTACGGCGGAACGAGAAGAAGAGTATTCGACAGAGGCGGTATGCATATTTATCCGCAGTTCATCGAGGACTCGATAAGAGTGTTGATCGGCGTGTCCGACTGCTGTGCGGTTCCTCTGGTGCGTAACGGCGAGACCATCATCAAGGTGGCAGTCAAGCCCGAGCCTGATTACATGTTCAGCAACGATAAGCTCAATGCTCTTAAGGACGAGATCGATAACATGTGTCAGATGGAGATGCCGGAGCCTATGTGTCCGGATGAATATGAATTCATGGCATATTTGCCGACTGAGAAATATGGAAGGGTAGATCACGAGAAAGTAATCAAGATGTTCGAGGAGGAAGAGAATGAGCAAAAGAATAGCTAAGATCATATCCATAATGCTGGTACTCTCGATGGCTGTCGGCATGGCCGGCTGTTCGAAGATTGAAGAGTTCTTCGATCTCGGTAATAGTCACAGAGAGCACAGAAACCGCGATGACGACGATGATGAGCCCGATGAGACAGAGGAGACGGAGCCCGGTGAGACAGATCCGACGTTCGTTCCGACTGTTGATCCGACAGGTAATGGTCTTACATATCCTGATCACATCCCGACTTATGAGGAGATCCATCCGTCGCATCCGAACGGAACTGTGTCAGGCCAGGAGGCTGTCGATATCCTGAACGATATCGAGTCTCAGGTTATCGCCGAGGTTGCTGGCAGCAACTATGTTAATGCGGAGATTTATTTTGATGATTATGAGAGCCTCGGAATCACATTTGATGAGGATGAGATTGGCTGGGGCGAAGTACTTCCCGATCATTCGGAAGACGGCGAGATCCAGGAGGTTCTCGAGCAGCTTTATTCCATTGACCGCGACAGCTTAAGCACAGGCGACAGGATCTTCTACGATAAGCTTCTTAACGATGTAGAGTTGTCTGCTTATGCGTCACAGTATACTGCATTTGACTATTATGAGAGTGTTCTTAAGGCTCTCATCGGACCCCAATGCGAGATCCTCTTCATCTGCGAAGTTCTCGAGTTCGATACTGTTGAGGATGCCGAGAACTACATTCTCGTTCTGCGTGATATGGACAGATACTTCGATGACATGTGCACATTCGAGGAGCAGCGCGTGGAGTATGGTTATATCAACTCCGACGAGGTCTATGAAGAGGTTGCCGAGTCATTCGATAATCTCGTAGCTCAGTCCGAGGACTGTTTCCTGTATGAGACATTCCAGACAAGACTTGATAATATCCCGGGCCTTACGGACCAGGAGCGCGAGGCGTTGATCACAGAGCACGATCAGGTTATGCACGATATCGTATTCCCCGAGTTCGAGGAGTGTGCTGAGCGTATCAGAGCTCTGAAGTGCGGAGCACCTTCTGTCGGTGTATGCTCTTATCCCGGCGGTGATGCATACTTCGCATATCTGTTTGCATGTGAGACTAACTCCGGAAGGACGATCGATGAGTCCATCACACAGCTTGAAGCTTACGCGAATTCAATGGCTGATACTATGATGCAGATTGCATACAGCTCTGATAATTCATGGATGGCAGAGTATCTCGATCACGATTATTCAGTCGGTGATGCTCAGGCCAATCTCGATTATTTGTATGAAGAGATCCAGGAGGCATACCCGCCGATTCCTGATCACGGATACCGACTCATGACGGTTCCCGAAGTGTTCGCTGACGATTTCTCGCCTGCGGCATTCCTCGGTTATCACCTTGATACATATGATTCGAATATCATCATCACTAATGAGGCTGATCAGTCCAGACCTATGGGTATCAACATCGCTCATGAGGGTTATCCGGGACACATGTATGAGTCCGTTTATCACAGAGCGATCACGAACCATCCCTATATGTACCTTGCAGCATCCATCGGATATGCAGAGGGCTGGGCTACTTACGTTCAGGATTATTCTTACAGCTACTTCAGCACTAGCCCTGCAAGTACGCTCGTAAATATCGAGGACCAGCTTAATTCCATATTGTTCGCCAGATTCGACCTCGGCGTTAACTACGAGGGCTGGGATCTTCAGGACTGCGCTGACTGGTACGGCGATCTTGTTGGTATGTCCTTGACAGCTGATGCGTTCACTGATGCATATAACATCATCCTGTCGAATCCCTGCTACGGAGTTAAGTACGGTGTATCGTTCATCAACACGGGTATGGTAATCGCACAGCTTCATAACGACTTCCCGGATGCCACGGATCTTGAGATCCACACGGCGTACCTCAATGCGCAGGAGGGTACTTTCGAGCAGATCCTCGCTAATGCCGAGATGTTCCTGTCTGAAGGCGACCTGTTCACACCTGTAAGCAGTTACGGTGACTCTGTGTGCGGAACTGCTTCCTCATCTTCGGGTTCTTCTGACCCCGATGAGCCGGATGAACCTGACGAGACTGAAGAGACGGGTTCGGGCTCCGGCGGATCTCTGTGGGGTAACTGATTAAGTAACAAGAAGCCGCCCATGATCGGGCGGCTTTTTTATGCCTCAAAATCGCCTTAATAATAAATTTATAAATATAGTAAAAAACATTTGTCATTAAGAACATTGTGTTATAATTATTCTGAACTATTATTCGGAGGTCGATCATGGCGGTTTTAACTAATCTGGCGAGTACACTTACGGCCAGATATTTCCCATCCAAGACATTAACTGATGCTTTTTATCTTGACGGAAGACTTTTTGGTAAGAGAGAGGCCCGTCAGGCAGATATAACAATAGAGAAGAACGAGAGAGGCTATTTCCTTTCAGTATTTGCACATCCTAAGATTGCTAACTATGAGCCCGGTATGATGCCGCCTTACGAGCCGGAGCTCCGCGGAACATGTAATGAGGTTAAGTTCGGCCGTAAAGAGATCGATGAGATGATCGAAGGTTTCCTTACGACTGCTGTTGATGTAACAGGTAAGTCCAGGATCGCCGAGGCTGATGACAGATCTCCTTATTTCTCCGGAATCATCGTAAGAGACTCAGAGGCCTTCGCCGTTACTATCGGTACAGGTCTCGCTTTCCTGTACAGAGACGACACACTCTATCCTTTGACAGACGCAGGCATCCCTATGGAGCCTATCGATGCGAAGGGCAACAGAGTCGCAGATTTCCTGTACTACTGCTCATCCAAGACAGCTAACGCTCTGTGGTCCAACTTCTTCACATTGGCACAGGACGACTGCATTATCCTTTGCAACAAGGAAGTATACGATGCATTGGGCCAGCGCGAGATCTTAAGAATCCTCGACGAGGCTGACGACCAGTGCGACGCAGCAGGCGTTATCATCACACAGGCTTCCGCCAGAATGCCTGACGTACCGATGCAGTTCGCTATCTCCTTTGTAGAGGACGTAGTATCCGACGAGAAGAAGGGTCTGTTCGGCTTCAGAAAGAAGGCTAAGGAAGAAGACTATTCCGACATGAGCATCCAGTCTACGCTCGACGGCGGTCTCGTAGGTGCTGCAGCCAACGCCGCAGCTACTGCAGGATTCGCAGGCAGCATGACTATCGACGAATACCAGCCTCAGGGCGGCAACTCCTTCGTAATGTTCGGAGATACCGCAGGCAATATGGCTCCGCCTGCTACTAACCAGCAGGCTACAGGCAATCAGGGTATCGTTGTAGAGGGTGCATCGAAGGATAAGGAGAACAGCTTCGTGCAGTTCCTCGATCCTTCAGTCAATAAGGACGTATCCGAGGTTAGTGCCGAGGACGTAATGAAGACATTGTTCCAGGATTCCGTTAAGGCTACGGCAGCCGCCGGTACAGTAGTCGCAGGAGCTGCAGGCGCAGCCGCAGCGGCAACAGGCGCAGCTGCAACAGCAGCAACGGCAGCCGCAGGCGCTGAAGCAGCAGGTGCTGCAACAGCTGCAGCTACAACAGTTTCTGCAGGAACAGCGGCAGCTTCAGCAGCTGATTCCATCTTCGTAAGCGAAGCAGTTAATCCGTTCGCTAACGTATCGTCAACTCCTGCAGAGACAATGGAGACAGTCTCCAAGACAGAGCTCAGCTTCGATATGGATTCCGACGCTGACAAGACAAAGCCTGTCGAGAGACTTGATGCAGCATTCATGGCTAAGCTTGCCAAGGAGAGTGAAGAGGCCGCTAACAAGGAGGCAGCTTCCAAGGCAGCAACAGTTGCTATGCCTGAGATCGAGACACCCGTAGTGGTTACTCCCGAGGTTCCTGTTGTTACACCTGAACCCGAGGCACCCGTTGTGTTCGCTCCCGCTACAGATACACCCGCATTCGTCGCACCTTCAGGTGAGACGCCAGTTAATCCTTTCGCACAGACTCCTGCAGCCCAGCCTGCAGTTGAGATAAATGAGACACCTGCACCCGTTCCGATGCAGACCGCTGAGGGTACATTCGTATTCTCACAGGAAGCAGACAGCGCCGTTATCAACGACGTTACTGCTGAAGCTGCCAAGGCAGACTTCGATCCTTACAGCGTAGGCAACACGGAAGAGATGCAGAATGCCGAGCCTCCCGTATTCGGTGAGAGCGGCATCATGACGGCGCCTTCTGACGAGGAGCTTATTAAGGCTTCCGAAGGCATTCCTGTTCCCGAATTCGATATTCAGAGTGATAAGCCTCAGATCGAAGAAACTGATAAGTTAGGAGTGGAGTTCCCCGTGAGCAAAGACTACGACAAGCCGAACGAAGAGAACAATGTAAGCGTCGAGCCTGAATCCGGTAACGATTTCAGCCTTCCTTTCGAGAACGGAGCAGAGACTGTCAATGACATCCCCGAGCCTGTTCCCGAGCAGATTCCTGAGATGCCGGTCTTCGGAGCCAACACTTATCAGGCACCTACCGTTGCAGCTAATACAGATGTACCGGTTGACACACCTGACCAGGGTGTTTACTCCTATGGTCAGATGGTAAACAACGAGAATATGGCTGAGACACCGGTTCCCGAGTTTGATTACTCTCAGGCTCAGCAGGCACCGGCTCCCGAGGCTCCTGCCCAGGATCAGTCTTCTTATGAGTCCTTAAGTCCTACGGCTTACGGACCTTACGACGAGCAGCCTTATACAGAAGGCAAGTATGGATATACTCCCGGACAGTACCAGGAAGGATACGACAATCCTCAGGGTGCACCCGGTGAAGTACCTCCGTCTTCTGATGACGATTGGATCAATTCCATTCTCGGTATAGATGACAGTGCCTTCGATATGGCTGGCGCAGCTGCCGGTGCAGCTGCAGCAGGAGCTGCTGTTGAGGGCATGGAAGCAGGAGGTGCTACTATGGCAGCTAACGGCGGCTACGGATACGGTCAGCAGCCTATGAATCAGGGTGGAGTTCCGCCTATGCAGAGAAGACCTCAGTCTTCCGCATCCAGACCGAGAACATCCTCTTCCGGATCCGGTAACGGCGGCGGAAGAAAGATACCGAGACTCAACCGTAACGGATACATGTTCCTTGCATTCGTTATCGTATGTCTTGTCTGCCTGATCATCCTTATCAGTGCCATCGTAAGGTCCTGCGGTAAGGAGACAGCCGAGGTAACAGAGACAGAAGTAGTATCACCTGTAGAGACAACGATGCCTGTAGAGACGGAACCTGCTCAGACAACGACACAGGATCCTTCTTACCCGATCGGTAGATTCCAGTTCTCCGAGTACATCGGCTACAGAACATGGTGGGATCTGTTCAATACGGTTTACGGTATCGACGATATCGCTAACACATCCGATCCTAGAATCCAGATCATCCTGAACTATAACGGACTTGATGCTTCTTACACACCGAGCTCCGGAGACGGACTCTTGTTGCCTCCTGTAGGTGTTCTTGACGGCACTATCCCCGTTACATTCCAGGTTGCCGGATCAGCTGCAGCTGATTCCACAGGCGTAACCGGTGAGGTTCAGACAGTCGACGGCGCAGCAGATCCTGCAGCGGCTGACCCGGCTGCAGCAGATGCAGCAGCTAACCCCGATGAGTTCGTTCAGATGGATCAGGACCCTACATAATCGGTTGAATTGAAAATTATATCCATATAAGAGCCGGCGTATAAAGAAATGCCGGCTCTTATTTTATTATTTGTAATAATTAACAAGCTTGATTTACTCACTTCGTACCTTTCCCTGTGCTATAATCACTAAGTTGTTTTATTGTAAATAGGAAGGATATCGAAGCTATGCACAAGAAATTATTCATACCGGGTCCTGTAGAGGTTAATCCTGAAGTTCTCGAGAAGATGGCTACGCCTCTTATCGGCCACAGAACTAAGGATGCTACAGCTTTACAGCAGGGCATCTCTGAGAAGATGCAGAAGGTTATGGCAACCAAGAACACTATCGTTCTTTCCACTTCATCAGGAAGCGGACTTATGGAGGGTGCCGTACGTTGTTTCACAAAGAAGCGCGCTGCAGTATTCTCAATCGGTGCTTTCGGTAAGAGATGGTACAAGATGTGTACAGCTAACGGTATCCCTGCAGATATCTTCGAGAGCGAGCTCGGACAGATCACAACTCCTGAGATGATCGAGGAGGCTCTCTCCACAGGTAAGTACGACCTCATCACTATCACACAGAACGAGACTTCCACAGGTATCCACAATCCTATGGCAAGACTTGCTGAGGTTTATAAGAAGTATCCCGACGTTATCGTCTGCGTTGATACAGTTTCTTCCATGGCAGGTGACTTCGTTCCCGTAGATGAGCTCGGTATCGACGTATGCATCACTTCCACACAGAAGTGTCTCGGTGTTCCTCCGGGAATGGCTATCGCAGCTGTATCTGACAGAGCTATCGAGAAGGCTAAGACAATCGAGAACAGAGGTCTGTACTTCGACTATGTAGAGCTCGTTAAGTTCGTTAAGGAGAAGCCTTATCAGTATCCTTCCACACCTTCACTCTCACACATGTTCGCTCTGGATTACCAGCTCGACAGAATCCTTGAGGAAGGTCTGGAGAACAGATATGCAAGACATGCAAGACTTGCAGCTAAGGTTCAGGAGTGGGCTAAGACACACGGCGGTCTGTACTCCGATCCCGAGAACCTCTCCGTAACAGTTACATGTATCAACAACACAACGGGACATCCTTTCTCTGACATCAACAAGGCTATGGGTGAGAAGGGCTGGCTCATCAGCAACGGTTACGGCGATCTCAAGGACAAGACATTCAGAGTCGCTCACATGGCTGATACAACAGACGAGGAGATGGATGCACTTCTCAAGGATCTCGATGAAGTCCTCGCATCTCTCTGATAACGGTAATTAAAGATTTAAGGAGCATATATTATGAAGGTATTAATCACTGAGAGCATTGCAGAGCAGTCTGTTCAGTACCTGAAGGATCAGGGATACGAGGTTGAAGAGTATCTCGGTCATTCACAGGAAGAGATCAACGAGCACATCAAGGGCTTCCACGCTCTTATCGTAAGATCCGCTACTAAGGTCGGACCTGAACTCCTCGCTAACGCCGACTGTCTTAAGGCAGTAGGCCGCGCAGGTACAGGTATCGACAACATCGATGTTCCTGCTTGTACAGAGCACGGTGTTATCGCTCTTAACACTCCTACAGCTAACAACATGGCTGCAGGTGAGCTTGCAGTAGGACATGCTTTCGTAGTATTCAGAAATATCTGTGCTGCTAACGAGGGCGTACATAACGGTGACTTCAGAAGAGGCCAGTGGACAGGTTACGAGCTCGAGGGCAAGACAGCCGGTGTTATCGGTCTCGGAAGAATCGGTTCTATTGTAAGTAGAAAGCTCAAGGGTATCGGTATGGACGTAATCGCTTACGACCCCTTCGTACCTTCTGAGAAGTTCGAGAAGATGGGCATCAAGCGCTGCCAGACTCTCGATGAGCTCCTCGTAGCTTCCGACCTTATCACGCTCCACACACCTAAGACAAAAGAGACATACAACATGATCGCTAAGGAGCAGCTCTACAAGTGTAAGAGAGGCGTACGTATCGTTAACGCTGCAAGAGGCGGACTTGTTAACGAGCAGGATCTCGCTGATGCACTTGCTGAGGGCCAGGTAGCTGCAGCTGCTATCGACGTATTCGACAAGGAGCCTTCTTACAACAAGAAGCCCGGCGAGCAGGAGTTCGACAACGTTCTTCTCCACGCTCCTAACTGCTACATTACACCTCACCTCGGAGCTTCCACGGTAGAGGCTACAGACAAGGTTGGTTCACAGGTAGTTGAGCTCATCGACGGCGCTCTCAAGGGCGAGCTCGTTGCAGCACTCAACATGCCTTCCTTCTCCGGAAGCATCGATGAGATTAAGCCTCACTGCTCACTCGCTGAGAAGATCGGCCGTATGTATTTCCAGGCTGAGGCAACACCTATCAAGAAGGTAGAAGTAAGATACAGAGGCGAGCTCGCTTCCAACTCCGGTACAGGCGTTATCACACTCTCCCTCATCGTTGGCCTTCTTAAGGGTATGGGAGTAGAGAACGTATCTTACGTTAATGCTCAGGATGCACTCGCAGAGAGCGGCATCGAGGTAGTTGAGACTAAGGATCCCTCCATCGAGAAGTACAACAACCTTATCAACGTTAAGTTCTACACAGAGGACAACCGTGAGCTTAAGATCAACGGTACAGTTTATGAGTCCGGTCTCGAGGTTATCGTTTCCTTCTTCGGTTACGAGATGAACTGCCCTCTTTCCAATAACGTACTTGCTATCAAGAACAACGATGTTCCGGGCGTAATCGGAAGAATCGCTACTATCCTTGGTAAGCACAACATCAACATCTGCTCTATGTACTGGGGCAGAAAGGCTCACGACGGTTCCGACAACCAGTATGCTCAGGCATTCGTAGCAGTCGAGCAGCCTGTTACTCAGAAGATCATCGACGAGCTTGAGAGCGCAGACGACGTTCTTAAGGTATCGTTGCTTGAGCTTGACTGATTAACTTGAAGTACCATTTTAAGAATAAATCAGGTTGGATGAACGACCCCAATGGACTTGTGTTCTATCGGGGTCGTTTTCACGCCTTCTTCCAGCATTATCCGCACGCTCCGAGGTGGGGACAGATGCACTGGGGACACTGCGTCTCCGATGATCTGATCACGTGGGAAGAACTTCCCATCGCGCTTTATCCCGACATGCCTTACGATAACGGTACCAACGGCGGATGTTTCTCGGGCTCTGCTATCGAGAAGGACGGAAGACTATATATGTTCTATACATCCGTCTCCGAGGAGGGCGAGCAGACTCAGTCTCTGGCCTTCACTGACGACGGAGTTACATTCCATAAGTACGAGGGCAACCCGATAATCCCCGAGTGTCCGTTAGGCTCCAACAAGGAGTTCCGCGACCCGAAGGTATTCCGCTACGGAAACGAGTACCGCATGGTAGTCGGCGCGGGCGTACATAACGTAGGCTCGATCCTGCTTTTCAGATCGGCTGACCTCATTAACTGGGAGTACTTAGGCGAGCTTCTTACTGACGGCAGATTCGGCAACGTGATAGAGTGCCCGAATCTGTTCCCGCTCGAGGACAAGTGGGTGCTGATGTTCTCTTCCATAAAGGCGATGCCGCACAGAGTTATTTTCGCTGTAGGTGAGTTCGACGGCACCACGTTCACACCCGAAGTTCCTGACGGGCAGCCCGATTCCTGGCCTTACTTCACGGTCGAGACGGGACCCGACTTCTATGCACCGCAGATACTCGAGGCACCCGACGGCCGCATGATCAACATCGCATGGATGTATAACTGGAACCGCCGCGAGGATAAGGGACAGCTTCAGGTAGGAGCGTTCACTTTCCCGCGCGAAATGGGCTTCGACAAGGCCGGCAGGCTCACGATGCTTCCCATAACCGAGGGCATGCACCTGCTTAAGAAGGAGTCGCCGTTCGTGGTCTACGAGAGCGGACACCTTAAGGTGAAGTTTAACGACAGAACCGTGCTTGAGCGACCCTTCGCACATGAGCCGGATGTGCTTACATTCGAAGACGTCGGAAGCGTGGAATTATTCATTAACGGTGGAGTCGAGAACATCACAGTTTATGTGTGTTAGAATAAGTCGATGATCAGTGTAGTTTTATTGGCATACAGAGAAGAAGAGAGCCTCAAGCTCCTGTTCCCGAGACTTATCGAGCAGCTCGATTCTCTTAACGAAGAATATGAGATGATAGTCGTCGATACGGCCGAGCCTCAGGATAATACCAAGGGCGTGTGCGACAAGTTCGGCGCGATCTATGTGAACCAGGAAGAGCCCGGGTTCGGCGGAGCATACCGTAAGGGTATCTCAGTTATGAAGGGCGATAAGATGCTCGTGTTAGACAGCGACGGCTCACATAATCCTATCTATATTCCTGATATCTATAACAAGTACATCACGGGCTACGATGTAGTTATCGGCTCACGTTATACGAAGGGCGGCAAGACTGAGGACAAGATGACTTCGAGGATCATGTCGCATATCCTTAACGGCGTGTACAGGATAATAACGGGAGTTAAGGCGAAGGATCTGTCCACTAACTTCAGAATGTACAGAGCTGATGTGGTAAGAGAGGTTAAGATCACTTGTACGAACTACGATGTGCTCGAGGAGATACTGCTTCTCATGAAGCTTAAGATCGGTAAGAACTTCAAGGTAGGCGAGATACCGATCACATTCAATAAGAGAATCGCAGGCGAGTCGAAGAGAAGACTCATACCGTTCATCATTAGTTACATAAAGACGATGTTCAGACTCATAGGGATCAGAATAAAGGGAGCGTAATCAACATAACGCTCCTTTTATGTTGTATAAGCGACATTTGTATATATCATTGTCCGTTGCTCTTGTCTTTTCATGATGGTTACATATTACCGACCAAAATGAAAGGAATATAGATCAGGATAATGAACAGAAATATTATAAAGTTAGCAGCATCTGCATTGACTGTCTCGCTCGGGCTCTCGCTTTTTACGGCATGCAGCCGCGGGAATCCGGCTTCTTCCGTTGACGGACAGACATCGGTCACCGGCAATACCCCCTGGTATGATGTGGAAACATCCGTCATTGCCGATGACGCCGATCTTTCCGATTATTCGTACCGTTACAGACAGTTCGCAGGGGTCTGGGATGATAAACTTGTATTCCGTACGTCTTCATCGTATCTTCCCGATGGTCAGGATGAGGCACGCGGCATGGAAGAGCTCTCGTCTTATGACCTCGACGGAAATCTCATAGCACATTCTGAACTGACGGAGCAGATAAGCAGCTTTGACCTCGGCGCCTCCGCCATGATCTATGATACTGAGAAGACTGCAGATGGTATCAGAGTTATCTACTATATATATGATGAGGACTATAACACGGTAGGTTCGTTCGCGTCTCTTTGGGATGTGAATACGGGGGACCTCAGTGAAGCCGTATCATTGGAGAATTCACGCTATTCAGAGAAACTGGGCACAAGCGTGCCGCTGCGTACTTTCCCGGTCGGTGATAAAACAATCGAATTCTATTATGTCTGGAATGAACAGTGTGACAGTATACTCCTTGTTAAAGACTCCGACGGCAGTGAAACCCTGATCGATCTTGCTGAGGAACTCCCTGCTGTTGACGTAGACAGAGTCAGTGATATTCCCGTAATAACGCAGACGGGGGAGGGTAAGGCTCTCGTGTGTCTGGGTATGTATAACGACATCATTTATCTTGACCTGGATCTTAATACACTAGAGGTTTCTGTAAGCCAGGATGATTACAGCTGGCTTGATGACAGCGTGCCTGATATCAGATATGTCGACGGCCTCGGATGCATCGTTATCAACGGAGACGGAATCTCTAGCATTGATTATGATGGTCAGCAGCTGATCGATATATTGTCTTATTCAAACTGCAACGTAAACAGATATGTTATGGATGATTTCTATCCTGTTATGGCAACTGAGGACCGCGTCGTTATGACCGGTGTTATACAAGAGCCGTATGTACCGGGAACCTCTGCTCCAGATGAGATTGGCATTATGGTATTTACCAAGGCTGACAGCAATCCCAACGAGGGTAAGACTATAATCAGAATCGCTTCCATACCCGGTTATTCATATGCCCTATGCGATGCGGTATGCCGTTTTAACGACCAAAGCGATGATTATTTCGCGCAGTTTGATACAAGATATGAGTTAACGGAATACACTGACAGTTTATCGGCAGGTTACGGCTTCGATACTCTCGGAGCACTTTGCAGGGATGTTAATGCTGATCTCGGCAATCAGCTGTCCGTTGATCTGCTTGCAGGAGAAGGCCCCGACATTATTATCGGAGGCGCGGCCTACAGTCAGCTTAACAATCCGGATTATCTAATTGATCTTACGGACTACATTAATACTAATTTTGCCGAGTCAGATTACTTTATGAATGTTATCGATGCTTCTGCGACGGCAGGTGCAGTCTATCAGCTGCCTGTATCATTCTGTGTGGCCGGTATCGCGGCACATTTTGAAGATATAGCACCCGGTCAGAGAGGTTTTACTTTTGATGAGTACGAAGCATTTGTATCCGGGCCCTGTAACGGAGCAGATCCTCTGCAGTACGGCAAGAATGACTACTTCATCACGTTAATGAATGAAATGAAAGATCTCATGATCGGATTAGACGGATATTTCGAATTCGATAATGATGCTTTCAGAGCCCTGGCGGGATTTGTTGACCAGCATGTGAATAATCCTCTGGAACTTGAGGATGAAGGATACTATTTCCCTGAAGATGATACAGCCTGTGAGATGGTTATCAACGGTTTCAACATATATCACAGAAGAGTTCTTAACAATAACAAGGTTCTGGTCGGGTATCCTTCTTACGACGGAAGAGGCCCCATTATCGTCGGCAATTCATCTATTGCTGTATCCGCTCTGACATCTTCCACAGACGGCTGTCTTGAGTTCGTATCTACGGTCATGGGACCTGAGTGTCAGAAACACTTCGGATGTGAATACGCGATTCCCGTAAACCGGGCAGCCTTTGAGGCTCTTTGTGATGACTATGTTAACGGCTTCAACCGCGATTTGGCCTTGCAGCTGCGTTCCAATACAGCCGAGGAGCTTCGGATGATGGGGCGCCCCTGGCAGGAGATCGACAGTTCCCTGATCGAGAACTATGAAAGTCTGATTGAGAATCTGGACGGCTGCCTTTACGAAGTTGATGCTTCCGTTGACGCGATCATCATTGAGGAGATTCCGGGATTCTTCGAAGGACAGAAGACACTTGATGAGGTCATACGCATCGCTGACAACAGAGCCCGCATCGTAATTGACGAGAGAACCTGACGGATTTAATCCTATCGGTATATGTCATCGTGCGTTATAATATCGGGGATGCAGAAGATTATTAACGCACATTGTCATATATATCCTCCGGATATTGCCGAGCGCGCAGTCGCAGGCATCAGTGAGTTCTACCATATTAAGATCGATCTTAACGGCAGGACTGACGGCCTCATCGAAGACGGACAGAAAGCCGGTGTTGTTCACTACCTCGTTCACTCCGTCGCGACTAAGCCCGCGCAGGTTACCAACATCAATAATTTCATCGCTTCCGAGGTGAAGCAGCATCCGGATCTGTTCACGGGATTCGGTACGCTTCATCCCGATTCGGAAAACCTCGAAGGCGATCTTAAGCACTTAATTGAACTGGGACTTAAGGGCGTTAAGATCCACCCTGATTTCCAGTTCTTCTCACTTGCTGAAGAGCGTGCGATAAGGCTCGGCCAGATGGTAAGAGATGCGGGACTTCCGATCCTTACACACTGCGGCGATTTCAGATTCAAGTTGTCTAATCCCGACCAGCTCGAAGTATTCTTAAGAGAGCTCCCTGGACTTACGGTCATCGGCGCTCACCTCGGAGGCTGGAGCAAGTGGGATGAAGTAGAGCAGAAGATCGCAGGTAAGTACGACATGTATGTAGACACGTGCTCGAGCTTAAGATTCATGGACAAGGACGTAGCCGTAAGACTTATGCGTAAGTTCGGCACGGACAAGGTTCTTTTCGCGACGGATTACCCCACGTGGGACCACGCAAGTGAGTTAAAGCTCATGGATGAGCTCGACTTAACGGAGAGTGAGCGCGAGCAGATCTTCTATACGAATGCAGCGAAGCTTCTCGGACTGGGTGAGTGATGGCAGAGTATAAGACGACAACTGCAGCCGAGACGGAAGAAATCGGCGTAATGCTCGGTAAGAAGGCTCACGCGGGACTCGTGTATGCGCTCGACGGCGACCTCGGTGCAGGTAAGACCGTGCTTACCAGAGGCATCGCGAGGGGCATGGGTCTTAACGAAGACGACGTGTGTTCCCCGACATTCACGATAGTAAATGAATACGATGAGATGAAGGACGGACAGCAGGCAGAGGTACCGCTGTTCCACTTCGATACATACAGATTAGGTAACAGTGACGACTTCCTTGATGCGGGACTCGATGAGTATTTCGACAGGGGAGGCGTGTGCGTTATCGAATGGAGTTCCGTTATCGCGGACCTGCTTCCGAAGGACACGGTCAGGATAAGGATAACGGGCGTCGGCGACACCAGAAGGATAGAGGTTGAAGATGAAGATTCTGTGCTGTGACACATCAAACAGAACATGCTGTGCCGGCATCTACGATGAGGGCGCGGAGCTCGCTTACGAGATAAGCCTCGAGAAGAAGACTCACTCGGAGACATTCATGCCTCTCGTGATGAGAGTGTTCTCGCAGTGTGGATTAAATCCCGTCGACATGGATGCGCTCGCAGTTACGACTGGCCCCGGTTCATTTACGGGTATCCGTATCGGTCTGTCAGCGGTGAAGGGCATGGCTCTCGCTGCAGGTCTTAACGTGATCCCTGTCTCTGCTCTGAAGGCGCTTGCCATGAGCGTGGAGAACGTCGCTGCCGATGCCTCCGACACCATTATCGTGCCCTGCTTCGACGCTCGAAATGACCGCGTATTCGCCGCCGCTTACGACGATGCGACAGGCGAGGCTCTCATCGAGGACGGAGCTTACTTTAACCAGGACTTCACCGACTTGCTCAAGGCGGTTCCGGGTGCAGACACCAAGCAGATACTTGTAGTCGGAGACGGTGCCGACACTGTACGAAAAGCTTTATTCTTCACGCACCGCGTTCAGTATGCCGCAGGTGCAGTTATACTTCCCAAGGGGATTCTCGCAGCTTCGAAGGGAATCGAGCCCGTGAACGGTGCTGCAGTTAAGGCTTCCTACTGCGCAGTCTCCCGTGCGGAGAGATATCAGAACTGATGGATTATAAGACCGGTCTTGCCGTGATTACTGATGTCGATTCGATCATGAAGATCGAGTCTTCCGGTATCGCGCATCCGTGGACTCGCGACAGTATCGAAGCATTGATCAATGACGAGAATAAGATCGCGATGAAAGCGTTCCTTGATGACGGTTCCGTAGTAGCTTATGTCGGTGCTTCTTATGTGCTCGATGAAGCTGAAATAGGCAACATCTGCGTGCTTCCCGAATACCGCGGAATGGGTGTGGGGAAGAGTCTTCTTAATGCTCTTATGGATGAACTTAAGTCGCGCGGAATCTTGACTGTATTTCTCGAAGTGGAATCCGATAATACTAATGCTATCGCCCTCTATGAGAAGGCGGGATTTACCAGGTACAATTCGCGTAAGGATTATTACGGCGAAGGCCGTGATGCTATGTTATATAGAAGATCTCTATGATCATCAGGTCGCCGGTGATATAGACGACACGGCCGAGTGAAGCAAAGACTCCCGTGTTGTCGACGCCGCTGTATTTACTTCTTTCCAGATCGCCAACGATAACGTACTGAACATGATACTTGCTCAGAAGATCGAAGACCTCTTCTGTGTCGTTAGAAGTGTACATCGTGTCGATGTCTGCATGACGGGGATTTAAGTACAGCTCCCATACATCGTGTTCGGGATCTGATACGAGAAGATCAGTCTCGGGATCGACGATGCCGTGATATCTCCACAGCCACTCATGAGTCTGCCATCCGCATACTGTCGGAAGACCCGTATACGCAGATACGATGTCGTAGTCGGTGTAGCTTAAACCGTATGCTTCGAGGATAACGGGATCGCCTTCGACATTCTCGTTAAGCCATTCGATGCAGTCATAGTAATCGGCAAGGTTGCCGGGGCTTACATTGTTGTTATTAGGACTCGTGTAATCGATAAGATAACTCGTGCCGTCCAGGTGTTTATAGTTGTCGGTCGACAGGTCGCCGCATCTTTGCTTGAGCGATAAGATCGTGTAGTGTGCAGGTGCGAGAAGCAGGAAGCAGAAGACGATTGAGATAATGAATGTCGTCGTGCTGAAGTCACCCTCGCGGTTCTTCATGAACATCAGTCTCAATACGGCATAGATCATGCAGATGGACAGGATGATGAAGGCTGCGTAAGTGAACTTAAACATTGTGTTGCTTCTTAAGTAACCGCCGGTATAGATGTCGCGCACGTAGAATATCTCAGGTGCGATGAGAAGAAGTATGCCTACGACGACGCTGCCGCAAGCAAGAACGTCCATGGGGTTACGCTGCATGAAGAATTTTGCCACGCCGTTGTTGTAAGTAATGGCAGCCGCCTTCTTGCCCTTAAGCTCGATGTGTTTTCGGAAGATAACGACGAATACCATGAAGGTGACGCAGATGATAATGTGCGTGCCCCACAGGATGAAGAGCTGGTACAGAGGGGAGTGGTTTACACATGCGCCGAGCTTGTTGCTTATCATGTCGAAATTCATGTTGAACGGCAGGCAGATGATGGTAGCCGCCGTGAAGAAGAAACTCATGCCGGATGCGGTGCGCGTGAGTGCCGAAGGGTAGTTCGCACTTAAGTATATTGATACCGCGAACACGAGGATCTGGAAGAGCGCGTGCAGAAGCGGCTGGTATGCGAACAGCAGATAGCAGCCCAAGATGGCGCCCGCCATAATGCCGAAGAAAGCTGCACCTGCGATAGTGCAGAATTTCTTGGAAGAATACGTGTTGTAGATGAGAAGAACCATCGAGCCGAAGATGAAGTAGATCAGGAAGTCCCAGTAGTTCGTCATCTGGCAGATGCCGAGGAGTACCGCGATGGCGATGAGCTCCGGCTGAAGGATGGACTTCAATGTCTCGATGACCTTCTCCTTGAAGGTCAATGTCTTGACTGCGAAGTCGTGTATGTCGCCGCGGTCGGCTGCTTTGTAGATTCTCGAGATTAGTGAGATGGAAAGCGCGATGATGAGCAATACGTTAATGATCGAGCACACATGTGCGTGAAGATCGCCGATCAGGTAGGAGTAGAATGGGAACTCCTCGATCGTGTAGTCGCCGCCGTTAGCTATGCCTTCGATGAGCTTCGAGTCGGGGTTGTGTCCGATGTATCTTGTGCTGTCGGGATAGAAGAAGTGATCTGTTCTTCCGACGTCAAACCCCATGCTCGTGAAGATGTCGAGAAGACCATTGCCGATACTGTTCTCGTCGTAATAGAAAGAGTGTGAGTTACCGAAGATCATAGCAGCGAATCCTGTGAGCACACCGCCGATGATGCCGACATATCTGGGACACTCGAGTCCGTGTTCACGTGCGCTGTCGATAAGCAACTGTCCGATCGAATAACACATCGTGAACGGCAGTGCGATAGAGCAGCACATGCAGATGTTATAAGCGACGCTCGGAGTGATGAGCGACAGTTTGGTTAAGAATGCGTAGATGTACTGGCCGAAGTAGTAGTAATTGATCGAGTAGCCTGACAGCCACATGTCGTTCGCGGGCAACTCGGGGTTACGGATCATGGACATCATGAAGCCGTAGTCCATGAACTTCTCCTGACCGTTGATGTTGGGGTTCATGCCTTTGTAGAAACACAGCATAGTCATGGCGAGCGCGAAGATCGTCTCTTCCGTTACGATGCCCATGAGTGAGTCTTCGTTAGACAGAGTCTCGATCGCATTCTCTCGAAGATTTCTCGGGTACCAGCAGGCGAATGCGAGACCTATGATCGAGAGGATGATGAATATAAGATTCAGTCGTCCGATCTTAAGATATGTGAGTGTCCATACTGCAAGTCCGCACGTGAGAAAACCGAGTGGCTTGGCGAGTGTTAAGCCGCCGCTTCTGGAATTCGGAAACAGCATAGCGGACAGTGGGAAACATGCCGCCGCGAAGATCAACAGCGTCAGCATAAAGCGCGCTACGTAGACCGTGTCGGTCGCACCCATGAGGAACAGTCCGGGTACGAAATACGCTGCTGCGGGAATCAGGAGCAGAAGAAGTTTTACGGGATCATAATGCCGTGACAATTGCTTCTTCTTTGTGCTCATGTTCTGATGCTTCCTTGGTGATGATTCTGTTGCAGATATCATTCGCGAGCTCTGTTATCTTATCCATTCTGTTCTCGGGAACTTCAGTAGCCGTATGGCTCGTGAGTGCGGAAGAACATACATAGATATTGTCGAGAGGCTCGGACAGATCAGTCTCGGGGAACTGTTCCGAGACTGCATAGCGTACCTTAGTGATACGCCATGACTTGATGTCGGATTTCTTGATAAGAGGGAAGAGCTTTCTGTATGCGCGGAAATACTCCTCCATGATCTTCTGATCAGACTCTACCCAGAGCGGATCGGAGATCTGGCACTTACCGACGATATAGAGGATCTGACCGCCGTAAGATCTGTCGTTGATACATGCGGTGTGGTTGATGATCCTCGCGAACGGAAGCTCCGTCTTAGCCGGGAACTTCAACTGAATATAAGCATCGCTCGGCAGCTTCTTCATGAGAAGTGCGAGGCAGATTCTTGACTGATATGTGAGGTTCATCAGCTGGTCTCTGGTGTTCATGGAGATGGGAAGTCCGTGGCTTACATTGACGAACGTTCTGCATGAACCCGTGAAGACAACATAGCGGCTCTCGACCTCATACTTACGTGAATCAGAGAGGACACATGTAGTTACATAAGTGCCGTCTTCGTTACGTGTTATCTCGGAGACACAAGAGGAGTAAAGGATCTTTCCTCCGTTATCCGTGATGGTCTGTATAAGAAGGTTAACGAGAGTCGCGAATCCGCCCTCGAAATATCCGATCTTCTTTCTTGAAGCGCGGCCGTACCAGAACGCATCGTACCACTTGATCTTGCTGTCGATACCGAGTTCCTTTGTGACGGAGAAGAGTGCCTTGTCGGTTCTTCTGATGTGGTGAGGAAGAAGCTCGATATACTCGCCGCCTAAGTGTGTGGACGCGATGAGTCCGCCGGGTGAAGTGAGCTCCTCGAGTATGACTACCTCGAAGCCCGCCTTAGCCAGGCGCATACCGCACAGCAGGCCTGACAGACCTGCGCCTATAATGCAGACTTTATTCATAATGTGATCTTCCTGGCTTCGAGGTAGAAGCGCTTTTCGAAGGCTTCGCCCATGGAGAAAGTCTTACGGGGGAAGACGCCTTCAGTCTCGATCGTGCTGAAGAAAGTGTCCTTGCTGATGCCTGGAACGAGGATGCCGACAGCGTCGCCTGTGGAGAGCTTACGCACGGAGTCCTTGCCGTGAATGTAGTCGCAGTTAAGCTCGTACTTGTCGATCATCATCTGAACGGAACCGACAGCGAGCGTGTGAGGTGCGTTTGTAAGTGTAACTGTTGTGTCCTCGCTGCCCTCAGCTACAACAACGAAAGACTGGCCCTCGGAACCCATGTTGTCCTTGCCGAAGAAATCCTGCGCCTTAGCCATGAACTCGTCCTTGCTGATGCCGAAGATAACGCGGTGGATAGGTTCGAAGTCGAGGCCCTTGTCATGAATGTTGACTGCCTCGGCAAGAGCGAATCTTGCAGGGTGTGTAGCCTGCTGGTCAGCGGGAACCGTCTTCTTGACGTTCTCCCAGTGCGCCTTCGCAGATGCGAGAGAGTGGTTGCCGTCGCCCACAGCGAAAAGCAGACCGTCAGCACTGATAAGTGACTTGAAGTCATTAACGATGCCCTCTGCTGCAGCGGAACCTGCGGGGATAAATCTTCCCGTGATGTGTCCGGAATCCTGCATGAGGTCTGTGTCATAGATTACGTCGGGGTTAGTCTTCAATGCATTGCTGATAACCTTGTCTTCAGGGTCATCGTACAGGAGCATGATGTGAGGAAGCTCTACTGCTGCATTAGCTCTGATCTTAACGCGGGGAGGGATACGGCTTAATACCGTTCCTTCAGTAGCTCTTACGAGAGCCTTGTTTCCGGGAGTGAAATCATAAGTCTCGAGATCAACTGCGAGCATGACTCCTCTTCTTGAAGGGTGAAGGCTTGTTGCTCTGTCTGTGATGATGAAGCCTTCGGAGGGAGCGGCCCAGATGCCCTCGCTCATATACTTGTTGATATTGGATGCGATGTCCTTAAGATCCTGCTCGATCTGCTCCTCAGTCTCGATGCCGAGCTTAACCTCAGGCAGAACGATTCTTAATGCTGAAGGAGAGTCAGCTACGAACTTGTCACAAGCGTCCCAGTACTCGGGTTCTGATGTGAACTGGTCGCAGGCGATTACTGCCCACTTCTGAAGATCCGTGCCTTCCTTGGGAAGGAGGATGTCGGGGATTGCTACTGCAGGGATATCCGTAAGTCTCATGGTAAATTCCTTTATATAAAAAATAAGTATAGTGGATATTCTATCACGGGTCTTTGTCTTATTCGACAAGAATTGTCGAAAAATGTCGAGATTTTGCAGGTGTTTCCCACCTTTAACCCTGCTACGCTCTAGTTGCCGGCAATGATTTGAATTAAGGAGATTGATTAACATGAGTGAGAATGAGAATTATGAGAGCACAACTCCGGCACCCGCATTAAGCGAAGAGACAGCGAAGAGTACTGAGAGTAATAGCGGCAAGCGCAGCGGTTCGGATCTGAAGGAACTCGCGAGCGGCGTATGCATCGTGATCTACGGATATATCAGTTCACTGAAGAACGAAGGTCATACATCGATGGGCAACCTGCTGTTCCAGGAGATGATGAATATGAATGCGGCGGCGAGCCTCGCATCCGAGTCGATCGGCCGTGATAAGTTCATCGAGAATCTCGAGAAGGGATTCTATTCATCGGGAAGACTGCTCGTCTATCTGGACTTCTGCGGAACGCTTGATAAGAACAATACGATGAGAGAAGCGATTATCGAGTCAGTGACGGGAATCCACAAGATCTTCGCGGCATCGGTCAAGACCGTCCGATCCAAACAAGCCAAGCAGACAATGTGCGTCTGATCATTCCCCGGGGCGGCTGCAGCGCCCCGTTTTTGTACCAAACTAACAATAAGAAATTCTTGCAAACCAATAAATCGATATCGAATAACAATAAATTCTTCTTGCTTCTCGATGAGTGGTGTGGTATCATACCGCCATAAGGGAGGATAAGAGCATGAAACGAGTTTTCAAGATAATCGTGATCGTGTGGGCTGTCATAGCCGTTCTGTTCATGGGCGCTATGGTCTACGCGGCATGGGATTATGTCCATAAGATAGCCGATGTCGAGCCAAAGGATGAGATCGAATGCATTTATGTAGATGAATCCTACGCACCTGAAGACCTGTTCAATCTTTACAGAGTCAGGGAAGGCTGCCAGATGGAATTTTATGTCACATGGGAAGACGGCACTACTGACGGTATCAATCTCTCACCGGATGCAAGCAGCTTCACTGTTACTGAAGGAACGGGCACCGTAAACATTCACATCTATACATTTAATCCCGGTGCGCCTGAGGGAAGAGACGCAGATATGACTGTAAGAGTAGAGGAGCGTGGTGAGTAATGAGTTTCTATTATGATGATATTGCCTCGATCATTTTTATGATCGTGGTCCTCGGCGGGTTATGCATAGTGCTTCCGCTTGGATTCACTTTCTGGAATATCCTCAACTGGGTAAGGGACGCACGTAGGAGCCGAATAGTCGGGGGCACATTAACGGTGCTGATCGGCGGGTTCCTGTATATGTTGCTGTACTCTCTGTACGAGACGGCTGGTGAATGGTACGAGCCGATATATCCGGGTCAACTTCATTATTCAGTCTCCGGCGAATACGGCTGGCCGTTCGCTCTGTGCATCTTCTTCGGATTCATCGGTTTGTTCACGCTGATCTGGATCAAGCCTAACAGGCTGCCGCCTCTGATAACCGCATTCTCGACGGCGTGGGTAATACTTCTTAATGTGGCATTAACGGTATTTGAGATTCAGCTGACAGAGCATTTTATCGATTACTACCACATACTCTTCTACGTCTATCACTTGAATATTCTGATCCTGTCAGTCGATGCGGTCAGAAGCTGCATGAAGGCTCAGGTTAAGTACTTTCAGGAGCGTGAAGATGACTTCGAAGACCGTAAGAATCTCATGTGGCTTTACATGAAAGTGAAGCGCATGTCGCAGTACTCACTGCCGGTGTTCATGGCGCTTTTCGTTATAGTGGCGCTGATAGAGATCATGGCAGTGCTCGGAGGGCAGGGACTCGACGCGCCCATCAAGGCTTTCACGGAGACTGCCGACTGGACGTTCTCGCAGCAGATCCCGCCTCCGCCGCTCGAGTATGATGGACACTACCTGTGCACGGTCGCTGCCGGCGGACACAAGAGGTTAGTTAAGCCCGTAAGGCTCGGCAGAAGAAGAGGCGCGATCATCGTAGTTAACAGGCAGCTTTGTATCGCGAATGCTTTCGAGGAGTCTATCGCGGACAGGTTCCCGAAGTTCCACAAGTGGATCCGCCACGTGTACGACACTTACGGCTATCCGCTCAGCACTATCATAACGACACCGGGCAGGGCGGACTTCGTTTATATCCTGATGAAACCGCTCGAGTGGGTGTTCCTGCTGTACCTGTATCTGACGGATGCAAGGCCTGAAGTAAGGATCAACAGACAGTACAAGATGTAACATATTAAGGCCTCCTCGTGGTGTACAATTAATAGTACTACTGCGAGGAGGTTCTTTTATGCCTAATACTGAGTATTCCAAGCTGAAACTTCTGTATCTTTACCACTATTTCAGAAAGTATGTTAAGACCGAGGCGCCGGACGACGGAACGACCATGGCCGACATGATGGCATACCTTAATGAGATGACCGGAGCGGAGTTCGAGAGAAAGTCCATTTACTCCGATATTGACAGGATCAATGAGTTCGCGCGCTCTGTGGGCATCTGTGACGAGAATGCTCCATGGATCGAGCTTGACGGCAAGACATATAAGAGAGGCGAGATCAGGGGTGACCTGACTTACGACGAGGCGAGACTTATCGTCGACGCCATCAATGCCACCGACTTCATCGACAGCGGCCTGTGCGAGAAGATCAAGGAGATGTATCCGACTTACTTCAAGACGGGATACAACTCGATCGTTCCTCACGATGACAGACAGGTCCAGAAGAAGTCGATTTACCTTCTCAACACTATCAGAAGCGCCATCGAGGACGGCCTTGTGCTCACGTTCGAGTACGGTTATCTCGTGGCTTCCGGTATCAGAGGTACATCGGAGAAGCGTGTATCTCCGCTCGGCCTCGACTTCAAGAAATCACACTATTACCTGATCGCTGTCGACAACGCTGCAGTAGAAGCGGGACAGACCAAGGAAGATGCAATCAAGACTTACAGACTCGACCGTATGAGAAGAGTCAACTTCAATCCCACCGAGAAGTATATAGGCTTCAAGGGCGACAGGAACGAGGTTCTTAAGAGATACGTTAAGACTTCGATCGACGCTTTTTCATTCAAGGGCAAGGACGACAGATTCGTCACGATCACACTCTCGAGCGACAACGAGAAGGAGCTGCTCAAGGCATATACCGGTTTCTCCGAGGACATGAAGACGACAATCATATCCGATAAGATCTCTAACGGATCCATCAAGTTCACCGTGGAGGCAGGTCTCGTGCCGCCTTTCTTCGATAAACTGTTCAAGGTCTGCATGTACGAGGGCGTCAATATGACTATCGACGACGAAGAGGTCAAAAATCGCTATGAACAGTATCTTAAAAAGGCACTGGAAGTGTGCTACAATTCATAGGTTTAAAAGAAAAAGGAGTTTATATATATGGAACCTCTTGGTTTGAATGAGATTAGAGAAAGATACCTCGCTTTTTTTGAGTCCAAAGGACATCTGAGAATGCCTTCATTCTCACTGGTCCCTAAGAACGATCCTTCGATCCTTCTGATCAACGCCGGTATGACACCGCTCAAGCCCTACTTCACAGGTGCTGAGATTCCTCCCCGTAAGAGAGTAACAACATGCCAGAAGTGTATCAGAACTCCTGATATCGAGAACGTTGGTCACACATCAAGACACGGTACATATTTCGAGATGCTCGGTAACTTCTCCTTCGGAGACTACTTCAAGGAAGAGGTAATTCCGTGGGCATGGGAATTCCTTACAGAAGACCTTAAGATCGAGCCCGAGAAGCTCTATCCTTCCGTATTCGAGGAGGATGATGAGGCCGTAGCTATCTGGCGCGATAAGGTCGGCATCCCTGAGTCAAAGATCACTAGACTCGGCAGAGCTGACAACTTCTGGGAGCACGGTACAGGTCCCTGCGGCCCCTGCTCCGAGATCTATTTCGACAGAGGAGAAGAGTACGGATGCGGCAAGCCTGACTGCGGTCCCGGATGTGAGTGCGACAGATTCGTAGAGATCTGGAACCTTGTTTTCTCACAGTTCGACCGTCAGGAGGACGGCACATACCTTCCTCTCAAGCAGAAGAATATCGACACGGGTGCAGGTCTCGAGAGAGTTGCATGCGTGATGCAGGGTGTAGACAACCTTTTCGAGGTAGACACAGTAAGAAGAATCCTCGACACAGTCTGCTCCATCTCAGGCAAGACATACCATGCTAACCACGATGACGACGTAGCTATCAGAGTTATCACGGACCACATGAGATCTTCCACAATGATGATCTCCGACGGCGTTCTGCCGAGCAACGAGGGAAGAGGCTACGTTCTTAGAAGACTCATGAGAAGAGCTGCAAGATTCGGCCGTCTCCTCGGCATCGAGAGACTCTTCCTCACAGAGGTAGCTGAGGTTGTTATCGACCAGAATAAGGACGCATATCCTGACCTTGCTACTAGACACGATTACATCATGAAGATCATCGCTCTCGAGGAGGAGGCTTTCCACAGAACTGTTGCTGCCGGTACAGAGATCCTCAACGAGATGATCGAGACAGCAAAGAAGGACGGCAAGTCCGAGCTTGCCGGCGAGGATGCATTTAAACTCCACGACACATATGGCTTTCCTCTCGACCTCACTAAGGAGATCGCGAAGGACGCTGGCCTCACGGTAGATGAGGAAGGCTTCAAGGCAGCCATGAAGAAGCAGAAGGATGCTGCTCGTGCTGCTACTAAGGAGAAGGTAGATACAGCTTGGGGCGGTACAGCACTTCCTGCTGACGTTACGGCAGATACTTCTGTTACTGAGTACGTCGGTTACGATGCGCTCGATACAGATGCGAAGATCCTGCACATCATCAAGAAGGACGAAGAGGGCAACCTGTTCTCCGAGGATGAGGCATTCTCCGGCGACGAGGCTATCCTCGTACTCGACAAGACAACTGCTTATGCCACAATGGGTGGTCAGATCCACGATGACGGTGTTATCGTAGCTGACGGCTTCAAGGCTGTTATCAAGTCCGTAGATAAGGATGCTTCCGGCAAGTACCTTCATACAGTTTCCATCGAGGAAGGTGAGGCTAAGAAGGGTGCTGCCGTTACGGTTAAGGTATGCAAGAAGGCAAGACTTTCCATCGCACGTAACCACACAGCCACACATATGCTCCTCTCCGCTTTGAGACAGGTTCTCGGAACACACGTTGAGCAGGCAGGTTCTTTCGTAGGTCAGGACAGATTAAGATTCGACTTCAACCACTTCCAGGCAATGACTGAGGAAGAGATCGATAAGGTCGAGTCCATCGTTAACGATGTAATCTTGCAGGATCTCCCCGTTATCACTAAGGAGATGAGCATCGACGAGGCTAAGAAGGTCGGTGCCATCGCTATCTTTGGTGAGAAGTACGGCGAGAGAGTAAGAGTCGTTTCCGTAGGCGAGTTCGAGAACGCATTCGACCTCGAGTTCTGTGGCGGTACTCACCTCACATCCACAGCTCAGGCAGGACAGTTCAGAATCGTTTCAGAGACAGGTATCGCATCCGGTACAAGAAGAATCGAGGCTGTTACAGGTGCTAAGTGCTACGAGCTTGCTAAGGCTGACAGATCTCTCATCAAGGAGACAGCTTCCGTACTTAAGGTTAACCACGACCAGATCGCAGAGAAGAGCACTTCCGTTCTCGCTGACCTCAAGGCAGCTCAGAAGGAAATCGCTTCCATGAAGAAGGCAGCTGCAGGCAATTTCGCTGACGAGGCTCTCGCTAAGGCTGTCGACATCAACGGTGTATGCGCAGTAATCACTACTTGCGATGCTGAGGATGCTCCCGCACTCCGCGACACAGCAGACAAGATAAGAGACAAGATCACGGACAAGCCCGCAGTAGTATTCCTCGCGAGCGCTTCCGGCGATAAGGTTCTCTTCACGGCTATGGCTACTAAGGATGCTGTAGGCAAGGGCGCACACTGCGGTAACATCATCCGCGAGGCAGCGAAAATCTGCGGCGGCGGTGGCGGCGGACGTCCCGACATGGCTCAGGCCGGCGGTAAGGACGCATCCAAGATCGACGAGGCTCTCAAGGCTGTAGAGGATATTCTTAAGACTCAGATCGGAGGATAATTCCATGTGCATTTTCTGTGACATCATCGAGGGTAAGATCCCTTCAACAAAGGTATATGAGGACGAGAAGGTTCTGTGCATCAGAGATATCAATCCTGTAGCACCAACACACGTTCTCGTTCTCCCCAAGAAGCACTACGATGACATCGTTGACTGCTCTAAGTCCGATGACGGTGCCCTGTATCTCGATGCAGTAGCCAAGGCATGTGCCAAGGTTGCCGAGATCGATGGTCTCTCCAAGGGTTTCCGCGTTATCAACAACTGCGGTGAAGAGGGCGGACAGACAGTCATGCATCTTCATTTCCACGTCATCGGAGGCGTTCAGCTTACGGAGAAGATAATTTGAATTCCGGACTGACGGAACTCGAGAAAAGGACACTGACATATCTGAACTTCAGACACGAAGCGTCTGAAGAACAAATAACTATGGTACGTAAAGCGATCGACGAGGTTAAGTCGGTCGCTCGTCCTGTTTTTACGGTCAAATATTATAAGATTACGGAATGCCCGATCAGCCTGGAATTCAATTCGTTGAAGGAGATCTTCGATAAGGGAGGCTCCGATTCTGTGGCGTTCCTGATATCGACGCTGGGACCTGCGATCGATCGAAGGATCGACCGCCTGAAGGATTCTGATCCTGCTCATATGGTCCTGTTCGATGCGGCTTCTAACGCATACATAGAAGAGGTCACCAATGACTACCAGAAGAAGCTGGAGCTTAAGTCTCAGACATTCCGCTTCGCACCGGGTTACGGCGACGTACCGCTGACATTACAGAAGCAGATATTCGATAACATACCCGAGATATCGAAGATGGGTCTTACCTTAGATGACGGCTGCCTCATGCACCCGTTCAAGTCCATGACGGGGATTATCGGATTTCAGGAAAACGTATAAGGATTGCTGTCAGTCTACTGCGTAGATGCAGTAGGATCCGTCATCGTAAATGCAGTCAGCACCCGTGCGGCTGATAACGGTGTCTTCGCCTTCAACAACATCTCCGGAACGGACAAGAATGAAATAATGTGACTGCGGGGCCGTCTCGATATGGTCCATTCTCTGCAGCCAGTAGTTCAGCTCTATCTCATAAGGAAGCGTAGAAGTGTTATACATCTCTATCTCTCCGTTAGACATAAACTGTGCCTTGTTAGCCAACCAGAAATAACTATATCCGGCTCTGTAGTCTGTGTTATCAAGGATATAATCTACAGCCTGCTCTAATCCGGGCTCGCTGTGCATAGAGTCAGTAAGAAACAGATTGCAGGTTCCTAAGGAACAGATTAACGCCATAACTGCAACTGCTGAAACAACTATTGTCCTGTAATTACGCTTACTGATGCCGGAATTCTTTATTGCTATTAATACCAGTATAAAGCCGAAGGGTATTGTCTGCTGCCAATAATTACTTCCGCCGAATAAGTACGTAAATACGAAGCCGATAATGATGAGCATGAAGATAGTTATTCCGACAAGCACCTGCTCGAATTCAGAAAGCTTCCTAAACTTAACTATGTCGAAGATAAGCGCAGCCAGTACTAATGCTCCCATGATTAATCCGATGATGATACTTATGCCGTTAAAACTCATAACGTCGATATTCTGAGGTTTCTCAAATATTCCGAGTGCAACAGTTTGGCAGTATCCGAAACTCTCAAAATACCATCTATAACTCGTTATCCAGCTTCCGCTGCCGCCTCCCCATACCTGATTCTCGTTGCTTACGAATATGAACAGCTGGCTGAATATGAAGTGATTGATAAGAACTCCCAAACAATAAACCATTGAGGATACAGCCGAACTGAAGAAGAACTTATGGTCTCTTTTATAAAGATAGACCGCAATCGGTACGAGAGGGACGTAGAAGATCATTCCCTGGCGTACGCCCTGCATTCCTGAGAGCAAAGATACAAGCAGAAGCAGAATCCACCAGAATGTGGTTGTCTTCTTTGATTTGGATTTGCAGATTTTTATGATTGCCAGGAGAGCCACGAGAGACTTGATAATATACCAAATGTATTCTCCGCCGTAGATAGTCTGCCACTGGTACCAGAAACTAATGGGGCACAGAACTAATCCTGCGAACCATTCGCCGTATTCTTCGAGAGAACACTCTCTCATTAGTGCCCAAGCGGCTGCAGAAGTGATCAGATATGCAATGGCTAATCCGATTGTTCTTGCCATAGTCCAGTTATGGGGGAAGAGTAACAGTCCAAATGAATAAAGGGGCTGCATATCCAATACAACAAGCTCCGTACTGTAGAACCAATTGTAAACTAGGAAAGTCGGCGGTTCGCGTCTGATAGTAGCCAGAATGAATTCAGAAGCTATATCGGAATCTATATGAGATCTTCCGTACATAACAAGGAAAACGACATCGAATACGAGAATAATAAACCAGAACAGCAATCCCAGTTTAGAACCAATTATCTTTTTCCTCATGCTAATAACTCCTTCATTCACGCGTATATATTAGCATGAATGCAAACAATACTACACCTGAAGCAGTTGATTTGATAAACTATCGCCATGGCTAAGAAGGATATAAGAGAAATCATAGGCAGGGAATTCTTCGTATTCGACGGAGGATTCGGATCGCAGCTTCAGGCACGAGGAGTGCCTGCGGGTACTAACAGCGCCGAGATCAATGTCGACCGCGCTGACCTGGTGTGCGCGATTCACACTGACTATATCAATGCGGGTTCCACCTGTATTGTTACGAATACTTTCGGTGCGGATAAGTTCCATATTACTGATGAGAACAAGCGCACAGAGCAGATTACTGCCGCATGTAATAACGCGCGTAAGACTGCGGATGCAGCCGACAAGGATGTCTATGTCTTCTACGATATGGCTCCGACAGGAAAGCTTCTTAAGCCTCTGGGCGACCTCGACTTCGAGGATGCAGTTGATGCGTTCAAGGAGCAGGTAATAATCGCCCGCGACCTCGTTGACGGATTCATCATCGAGACTATGACCGACCTCTATGAGGTTAAGGCTGCGATGATCGCTATTAAGGAGAATACAGACAAACCGCTCTTCGTTTCCGTTACATTCCAGGAGAACGGAAATATGCTCACGGGCGCATCGCCCGAGCAGGCAGTCGCTCTCATCGAGGCGCTCGGCGCTGATGTAGTTGCAGTTAACTGCGCACTCGGTCCTAACGAGCTCGAGCCTATCATCATGAGAATGCTCAACACCGCGAGGATCCCGATGCTCGTTCAGCCCAATGCGGGACTTCCTAAGTTCAGAAACGGAGAGACTTACTACGACGTAACGGCTGATGAGTTTTCTGACTATATAAGAAGATTTGCCGAAGCGGGAATCTCCGGATTCGGCGGATGCTGCGGTACTACTCCTGAGCACATCAAGGCGTGCTGTGAGAAGACCAAAGACCTGAAGGTTAACTTCAAGCCCGCGGAGGAAGTCGCGAGAGTATGCGGAACGACGACTCTGGTCGAGTTCAGAAACCGCGTTATAAGATGCGGTGAGAGACTTAACCCTACAGGTAAGAAAAAGATGAAGCTAGCCCTTGCTGAGGGCAGGCTCTACGACATAGTTGACGAGGGTATCGCACAGGTCGAAGCCGGTGCTGATGTCCTCGACGTTAACGTAGGTGTTCCGGGTATCGACGAGACGGCCGTCATGGTCGAGCTCATCACAGATCTTCAGGAGGTAATCGACCTTCCTCTCCAGATCGACAGCTCGAATCCCGAGACACTTGAGAAGGCTTGCCGTATCTATAACGGTCTGCCTCTTATCAACTCCGTTAACGGCAAGAAGGAAGTAATGGATGCCGTGTTCCCGATCGTTAAGAAATACGGCGGAACGGTCATCGGTCTGTGTATCGATGAGGACGGCATTCCTCCCACGGCTCCGCAGAGATTCGAGATCGCTCAGCGCATCGTTAACGAGGCAGCGAAATACGGCATCTCCCACAAGAGGATCGTTATCGACTCGCTCGTTCTTACTGCGAGCGCACAGCAGAAGGAAGTCATCGAGACAGCACGCTGCGTAGGACTCGTAACAGATAACCTCGACTGCCCTACGGCACTCGGTCTGTCTAACGTATCCTTCGGTCTTCCTAACAGACCTCTTATCAACAGAACTTTCCTCGTTATGGCACTCTACGCAGGACTTAAGCTTCCGATCCTGAATCCTCTCGATAAGGAGCTGATGGGTGCGATCGATGCCTTCGAAGTTCTGAATTACTCTGACGTAAATGCTGAAGACTATATAAGCAGACACATGAACGATGTTGTCGCGAAGCCCGGTGCCTCTCCGGCTCCCGGTGCTGATGCGGGTGCTTCAGCCGGCACTGCGGATGCCGAGCTCGAGGGCAAGTCACAGCTTTACAAGACTATCGTTAAGGGCCAGAAGCACCAGGCTGTCGATGCGGTGAAGCAGATGGATATCGCGCCGCTCGAGATCGTGTCGGACCACCTCGTGCCTGCGCTCGATAAGGTAGGACGAGACTATGATAAGGGAATAATCTTCCTGCCGCAGCTTATGGTGTCGGCGGAGACGGCGAAGCTTGTTTTCGATGAGATAAAGGATAAGCTCGTGTCTAACGACGGGCCTTCCAAGGGCTGTGTTGTAATAGCGACGGTGCAGAATGACGTACATGATATCGGCAAGAACATCGTGAAGGTCGTGCTGCAAAGTTACGGCTTTGATGTCGTTGACTTGGGTAAGGACGTGCCGCCTGAGGTAGTCTGCGACGCGTGCAGGGAACATAACCCGATTGCGGTAGGCCTTTCTGCGCTTATGACCACGACCGTAGTGTCGATGGAAGCTACTATAAAAATGATGAAGGAGCAGGGCATCACAATCCCGACTTTCTGCGGCGGTGCTGTCGTAACTGATGACGTCGTGAAGAAGATCGGCGGCGACTACTATGCTGCTGATGCGATGGAGTCCGTAAGGATCTGTGAGAAGCTCCTTGAGGAGAGTAAATAATGACGAGACTTCGTGCCAAGAGACATATCCCGGAGCGTATGGAGAGGTGTGCCGGACTGTGGTTCGGCCTGCCTGCAACCAACAAGGGCAAGTGGAGAGAAGTATGCGGATTTCCGGCAGACTGTGAGCTCTTCCTGGAGATCGGCTGCGGTAAGGGCAAGTTCTGTACCGAGACTGCAATCGCGAATCCCGATGCGCTCTATATCGCTCTTGAGCGCGAGACTTCCGTAATTCTCGCGGCTATCGAGAAGACGAAGGAGATGGAGATAAAGAACCTGTTCTTCGTGAACGCGGATGCCAAGAATCTTCTCGATTACTTCGAGGAGGACGAGGTCGACCGTATCTACCTGAACTTCTCCGACCCGTGGACGCGTAAGAAGAAACCCAAGAGACGCCTAACTTACCGCGATTTCTTGGAAGTGTATAAGAAGATAATGAAGGGCGGCGGCCAGATCCGCTTCAAGACTGACAACACTTTGCTGTTCGAGTTCTCTGTAAACGAGTTCACGGAGTGCGGGTTCACACTGTCTGAGCTTACGCGTGACCTCCATAACAGCGAGTACGATGCCGATAACGTAAGAACTGAGTTCGAGCAGAAGTTCGCTGATCAGGGTATCGCGATCAAGAGAGTCGTAGCGACAGCTCCTTCCAAAGCGTAATACTTAATTAACAGTCCGTATAAAGATTCTCCCTATTTACGCGTTAAGATGGAGTCGTGTAGATGTAAATAAGAAAGGGGGCTTAATATGGAAGATACAGTTAATCTCGATGTTCAAGACCTTCAGATTGTGACAGGAGGCGGAATCCCCGATGTTCCGGCTGACGGTGATCGTGTACGCTTCGGAGTCCTGGCCTGTCCGTATTGCGGCTATACGACTATAAATGAGAAAGCAGTGCGGGACCATATACTGGTTTGCCCGCGCAAACCCTAATGGAGAGAATCATGGACGATAACAACACGTTACATAAAGATAGTCTTGATAATGTAAGCGGCGGATATGATGTTTCTACCGGCGAGGCGCAGATTATGGTTTGTCCTCATTGCGGTTATTCGTTTTCTCCCCCGAGTGCGTTCTTCAATCATGTGCCGAACTGCCCTTTAAAGCCACGGTAAAGAACAGCGGGATAATAAAAGCACAGGAACTTAAGCTCCTGTGCTTCTTTTTTGTACTTTCTTATCCCGCAGATTACTTGATAATGCGCAGCGTACCGAAGAAGAGAACCGGCTTAGCTTCGCCCTTGCAGGCATTGACAATGGCAATGATCTGGCATACGAAGACGAAGAGTGTCCATGCCCAGCCTACGAAAGGAATGGCTGCGAGAAGGTATGCAAGGCTCATTACGAGACCCTGGTTGCAGTAGAATCTCAGGTATTCTGAACGCTCGCCGTTAACTTCACCGCCGAAATAAGCCATGATTACGCCCATGAAGCTGCCCCAGGATGCGAAGATTCCGAGGAACTTATCCATGGGATTAACCGGTGTGGGATATGCTGAATAGCTGAAATCGTTTGTGTTTTCCATATTTATCACTCCTTATACATTAAAAATGCACCCCGATTGTAACATGAAGCAAAAATCGTTTTAAGCATTTCTAAAAAGAAATTTATCAAATTCCTCTCAATTGCCCCAATATTACAATTATTTTACGCGGCCGTTTGTTGTAAAGGGGGGCATTCCGTTGTATGATTTTTAACAGTGTAATTAAACACGTGAATAACTAGTTATTTTCAGGAGGAAATTAAAAATGGCAGTTAAAGTTGCGATTAACGGTTTCGGTCGTATCGGTCGTCTTGCTTTCAGACAGATGTTCGGTGCTGAGGGTTACGAAGTAGTTGCTATCAACGATCTTACAAAGCCTTCCATGCTCGCTCACCTTCTCAAGTACGACACAGCTCAGGGTGGTTACGCTGGTGTATTCGGCGAGAATAAGCACACTGTAACATCTGACGACGAGGCTAACACAATCACAGTTGACGGCAAGACTCTTCAGATCTACAAGGAAGCTGATGCAAACAATCTCCCTTGGGGTGAGCTCGGTGTAGACGTAGTTCTCGAGTGCACAGGTTTCTATACATCTAAGGAGAAGTCCCAGGCTCATATCAATGCTGGTGCTAAGAAGGTTGTTATCTCTGCTCCTGCAGGAAACGATCTCCCTACAATCGTTTACAACGTAAACCACACAACACTCACAGCTGAGGACAAGATCATCTCCGCTGCTTCTTGCACAACAAACTGCCTTGCTCCTATGACAAAGGCTCTCAACGACTATGCTCCTATCCAGAGCGGTATCATGACAACTGTTCACGCTTACACAGGTGACCAGATGATCCTCGACGGCCCTCAGAGAAAGGGTGACCTCCAGAGAGCAAGAGCTGGTGCTGCTAACATCGTACCTAACTCCACAGGTGCTGCTAAGGCTATCGGCCTCGTAATCCCTGAGCTCAACGGTAAGCTCATCGGTGCTGCTCAGAGAGTTCCTACAGCTACAGGTTCCACAACAATCCTCCACGCTGTTGTTAAGGGTGAGGCTACAGTTGAGGGCATCAACGCTGCTATGAAGGCTGCTACAACAGAGTCCTTCGGTTACACAGAGGAGAAGCTCGTTTCTTCCGATATCATCGGTATGAGATTCGGTTCCCTCTTCGATGCAAACCAGACAATGGTTTCCAAGATGGACGATGGCAACTCTCTCGTACAGGTTGTTTCCTGGTACGACAACGAGAATTCTTACACATCTCAGATGGTAAGAACAATCAAGTACTTCGCAGAGCTCGGCTAATTCCCGACTTAACTAAGTATTGTTCGAGCCTCCCGGGTTTCCCCGGGAGGCTTTTTATTGTCTCTTTCTTTATTTATAATATGTAAGGTAAACGAGGAGGTCTGAATGTCCAAGGTATCAAGAAATAAGCTGATTCGTATCGTGATCATTACAGCGGCCGTGCTCGCGGTTCTTACAGGCGGACTGTTTGTTGCCCGCTATGCCAAGCAGCGCATTAAGCAGATGTATTTCGAATTGTGCGGCAGGATCGATGCCATTCAGCCTGTTGCTGTTCAGACCGGCAGCACTCACGAAGCATATGACTTCGATTACTCCTGGATAGAAGATACTGACGGCTACGTTGCCCACGCTTTCGGCGAAGTGGACGGAATCACATACACTAACAGTCTCGAAGCCTTCGAGGAGAACTATGCCAGAGGTCACCGTGTTTTCGAGGTGGACCTCGAGTACACAAGAGACGATTATTCTATAGTCCTGACGCATGACGAGGAGTCCTGGAGAGCGGAAAGAGTCGATGTTCCCGAGGACTTTGCCTTCACGCACGACAACTTCATGAGCACTCCGCTTAACGGCCAATATACGCCCCTCGACCTCGAGGACCTGATCGAGCTCATGGAGGAGTATCCTGATATCTATATTGTTACTGATTCCAAGTATTCTGACAGACAGAGCGTAATCCTTATGTTCTCGCAGATCGTAAGAGAGGCAGAGAGGGTGGATCCCGAGATCTTAAACAGGATCGTGCCTCAGGTCTATAACGAGGAGATGTTCTGGCTTGTTATGGAGATCCACGAGTTCAGATCCGTTATCTTCACGCTCTATGCCACGGAGTGGACGACCGAGTCTGTATATGACTTCTGCTACAGAACAGGATGCAGATATATCACCATGTGGGATTACCTTGTAACTCCCGAGATCCTCGCGCTGTGGGATACGCTCGATATCAATGTAGCCGTTCATACTGTTAATGACCAGGCTGCAGCCGATGGCTACTTTGACATGGGCGTCGACATGATCTACACGGATTCTCTTTATTAATTATCATACTTGTGACCTCAACCGTCTGTTTCCGTCTTATGGATGTAAGATGCTTTGTTAAGGAGTATGAAGTTATGAAGAAGGCAATAGCGTTGACGGTTACGGTGGCTTTGGCTTTATCGCTTACAGCCTGTAAGAAGCCCGATAATACTAAGTCTCCCGAGGGGGAGGAGATCTTCGTATGTGATCCTGACAATATGTTCGGATTCGCGGGCGTGTATGTTGAAGAAGATCTTCTGTCGATCCAGTTCGACCGTGATTATACATATGACGGCATGATCCCGAGGGGAATGGAATACTTCTTCGACCATCCTGATCTCGGATCGAGCGCTGTGCTGTACGTGGTTACGGACGATGAGTCTATCCGCATTGATTTTGACGATGTCAATATCAACGACCGTGCCATGACGATAAGATTCGATGTCAGTGATATCGATGTAGACGAGATCAACGGATTCACATTCTCCAATGGCGACCAGTTCGCCATCATGTTTGACGACGGCGAGCTTAGTGCCGTTATCTGGGGCGGTGATTGCGCCAATACCTACCGCCAGCACTATGATGAGGGAAGAGACGAATGGTCTGATATTGAAGAGGATTTCCGTTCTTATCCCGAGACGATTATAGACGATCCCGGCGTCCAGCCCGATGATCTTCCGGCTTATGCTGTTACAGGTGAGTTCATTCTTCCTTTCCTTGCTGAGTATTATCCCGATGAGTTCGTTCCCGAGAATAATGAGTATGTATTCGGCATGGTCGATATCAACGGTAACGTCGTATATGAGCCCCAGTTCTCATCCTGCCAGTATGTCGAAGACTGCGGCGTTTATATCGTCGGCGGCGATGTCGACGGAGTAACTAAGTACGGCCTCATGAGAGATACAGGTGCTGTGTTCACCGGCCTTATCTACGACGGCGCATATTACTATCCCGATAACTTCGAGAATGCTTACGGCGAGTTCCTGATGACAACTTACACCGAGGGGAATCTCCACATTACTCACTATGACGATGAGGTCATGATCCTTCATGACGACACTGACATAACGATCGATGAGAGTGTTCTTCCTTACACAGGCGATATGAGACTGTCTGTATGCCATATCCGGGATAACGGTGCACTTATCATGGACCGAGCTGAGTTCTATACACACTACGTTATGATCGATATTACGACAGGGCAGATCCTTCACGACTTCGGTTCATCATATGACCCTGTAATCCCGTTCGGTAGCGCAGTTATCACGGCTGAAATGGTTGGCACTGGTGTCTGCATCTACGCCTACAACGGTGATTGTATCTTCGAAGACGAGGATGCTACAGGACTGAAGCTTTCTGATTATGTATATGTCATCGCTACCGGTGACACACTTGAAGTAATCACACGCGCAGGCTTTACTCTCGGCGAGATCACTATTAACCCTGATGCGGAAGTAGAACTCGTCTGCGGTCTCATCGCAGTATGCGATAACGGAACAACTACTTTCTATGACGAGGAACTCGAGGAAGTAGCTGTAATTGATGGACTCGATCTCGACGACGGTTACATGCCAGGCAGATACACGGGTAACGAAGACAACCTCTTCTTCGTATCGTACGATGAGGATACTCTGATCAACCTCTGTACTAACGATATCATTGATGTTGAGGACGGATACTTCTACTCGAACTACGACGGTTACATCTTCGCTGACAACAGAAGTGACGGTAATGCGGAAGTAATAGGCTGGCGCCTCTACGACAGCAACCTCAACCTGATCTTCGAAGAGGACGGATTCGCTGTAGTTCGCGATGATGAACATTCAGAGGGTCGCTATATCGTATCAAGCAACAACGATGTGACCTCGGTTTATTCGCTGGAGTCAGAGGAGCTTCTGTTCACGATAGACGGCAACTTCGCCCACTACACAGTAAGCATCTACGACGGCGTCTTCTATCTTACTGACGGAAGCACATGCTACCTTGTAAATGCTGACGGCGAGACCCTGTTCTCATACGAATACGCTTAACACTCCCTATATGTAAAACGTCGCTAAGGGCTGCCTCGTGCGGCCCTTTTCGATTGCTTTAAGGTTCGTTTAAGGTAGCACTCCTATAACGGCGACAGTGAAGGAGAGCCGGAACCGCCCGCAGAAACTGAGCAATAAGAAAGCCCCTCGGAAATGAAGTGAACCCATAAAGTTGGACGGAATTAAATTGAGTATAAGGACTGATTCCTTGCCTGGCAAGGAGTCAGTCCTTTCAGTTTGACTTGAATTCTCTCGTTGTT
>Ga0310786_10000813_pt1 | contig 49911 bp, 32 predicted proteins | sample AusTroGonzalo_MG_FD_203881 | JGI IMG/M metagenome (GOLD analysis project Ga0310786, IMG submission 203881) | Bovine rumen microbial communities from tropical cattle in Woodstock, Queensland, Australia - Gonzalo_03 (v2) (version 2) | ecosystem: Host-associated > Mammals > Digestive system >...
TTCCGTGAAATCAGATTGGTTGAGGTTGTTTGACGATGCCGTTGCCCGCGCGCAGGACCAGGTTGCCGTGACAGTAGGCGAGCGCGAGGGCGTCCGTGGCGTCGTCCGGGATTTGCGAAATGTCCAGTCCGCCAAGGTTCGCCATGATCGCGGCGACCTGGCTTTTGTCGGCTTCGCCGAGTCCGGTCGCGGCGCGTTTGGCGCTCTTCGGGGAGTATTCGAACGCCGGGACCGAGCATTCGGCGAGGGCGGTGATGACCGCGCCCCTTGCGAGGCTCAGGATCATGGCGGTCTTCACGTTCCGGGAGACGAACGCCGATTCGATGGCGGCGGCCTCGGGTTTGAACGAAGAAACAAGTTCGCGAATGCCCCCGGCGAGACGCCTGAGACATTCGCTGTGGGGCAGGGAGGGCGCGTTGCGGATCAGGCCGCAGTCCAGGATTCGGATCGAACCGCCGGTCCGCATGTCGATCACGCCGTATCCGGTTTTCCGGATGGCGGTGTCTATGCCGATGATGATCATCCGGGACGCCCTCCGAGCTGAGGAAGGAAACCGCGGGTCAGCCCTGGGCGTCGATCTCGTCGAGGACTTCGCTGGCGATGTTTTCGTTGGAGTAGACGGCCTGGACGTCGTCGAGCTCTTCGAGGCGTTCGACGAGGCGGAGGACCTGCTGCGCCTTGGCGAGTTCGTTGATGCCGATGGTGTTTTCCGGCTTGCGGGTGATCTTGGCCTCGGAGCATTCGATGCCGGCGTCTTCAAGCGCCTTGGCGATGTCGGCGAAGGCTTCCGGCGCCGCCCAGATCTCGGCGATGCCGTCTTCGGCGGTGATGTCTTCCGCGCCCGCTTCGAGCGTGAGTTCCATCAGCTTGTCCTCGTCCGCGTTTTCGCCTTCGACGATGAAGTGGGCCTTGCGCTGGAACATCCAGGACACGGCGCCGCTGGCCGCCAGGTTGCCGCCGTTGCGGTCGAACGTCATGCGGACGTCGCCGATGGTGCGGTTGCGGTTTTCGGTGAGGCATTCGACGACGAACGCGGTTCCGGCGGGACCGTATCCTTCGTAGGTGATCTCTTCGTAGGCGACGTCGCCGAGTTCGCCCGCGCCCTTCTTGATGGCGCGTTCGATATTCTCGCGGGGCATGTTGCTGGCTTTTGCGGAGGCGAGGGCCATGCGGAGCTTAATGTTGGAAGCGGGATCCTTGCCTCCCTGCTTCGTGGCGACCATGATTTCCTTGGCCAGACGGGAAAACGCCTGACCTTTCTTCTTGTCGGTTGCCTCTTTTTTGTGCTTGATATTTGCCCATTTACTGTGACCGGACATAATAAATCTCCATTGGTTTTCCGGCGCCTCCCGGTTGGTTGGAGGCACCTTTGCGGGGTTTACGTTAATAAAGACACTTATCCTATAAATATATCACAGGAATGCCGATTGTCAACTCGTTTTTTCCGCTTCATCGCACCTTTTTTCCGTTTCCGCCTGAATCCGTCTCCGGATGGACCGGATATCTGCACTCGGAAAGGCGGAAGTCCGGTGCTGGCAGGGGGCGTCCGGCAAGGAAGTCGCGGCAGAGTCTTTCGGCGTCGTCGAGCTGTCCGGGTTCGAGCCAGTGGATGGGGCAGCCGTCGTTCTCGAACTTCCGGAACCAGGAGTCCTGGCGTTTCGCGAACTGGCAGATCTTCGCGTAAAGCTGGTCGTGCATCTCGTCCTGCGTGAGTTTTCCCTGAAGGTACCGAGCGAGATAGCGGTATTCGAGGCCGAGGAAATCCATCTTTTCCCAGCTCATGCCTTCCGCATGCAGGCGTTCCGCCTCCTCGACCATCCCGTTCGCCAGACGTTCGTCCAGACGCTGAAGGATGCGGGCGCGCGTTTCCGAACGCGGCCGGTAGAGTCCAAGGACGAGAAAGTCGGACGCGGGGAAGGGGCGTTCCAGCTCGTTCGGCGGTTCGTTCGCGTTTGCCGCCCGGGCGAGTTCGATGGCGCGGATCAGGCGGATGCGGTTGTCCGGCTCGTTCGCGGGGACGGGGCTCCCGGGATCGAGACTGAGGAGCAGGGCGCGGAGCGAGGCGGTGTCAAGCTCCCGCAGGCGCGAGCGGAATTCCGGGACCGGGGCGCCGGGAGCGAGGCGGTAGGAGAAGATCATGCCGTGAAGGTAGAGCGCGGTCCCGCCGACAAACAGCGGCACGCGTCCGTCCGCCTCGACTTCATCCACCGCGGCCGCGGCGTCGCGCAGGTATTCGGCGAGGGAATATTCGGCGTCGGGCGGCAGGATGTCGATGAGCTTGTACGGGACGGCGGGCTGTCCGGGCGGGGCGTATTCGGCGAGGTCCTTGCCCGTGCCGATGTCGAGTCCGCGGTAGATCTGCCGGGAATCGGCGCTGAGGATGGCAGCGTTGATCCTGGCGGCGAGCGCGACGCCGAACGAGGTCTTGCCGCAGGCGGTCGGACCGAGCAGAACGATGATGCGATGACGGTGGTTCATGGCCGAAAAATCTCCGGAAATGGCGAAAAAAAGGAAAAAAACACGATTTTCTTTATAATATAGCGCAATATCGACTGGTAATCACGCGAAAAAGAGCTAAATTACAGAGAAAAATCGTTTTTTCCGTAACCAACCATGAGATTTTGAGAAAAACCATGCCGAAACAGAATACCGTGAAAGGCCCGGCCGTCGTGAAGGGGATTGCCCTGCATACCGGCGCGCGAGCCTCTCTCCGCATCCTTCCCGCACCGCCTGACACCGGGATCGTCTTCCGCCGCATCGATATGCCCGGAGCGCCCGAGGTCCTGGCAAATGCCCGCAACGTGATCGACGTGCGCCGCGCGACGACCATCGCGTCCCGCACGACCGGCGCGTTCGTCGTGACGGTGGAGCACATCATGTCCTCTCTGCACGCCGCATGCGTCGACAACGCGATCATCGAGATGGACGGTCCCGAACCCCCGATCGCCGACGGCAGCGCGAAATCCTATTTCGAGGGCATCCTCGAAGCCGGGCTCCAGGAACAGGACGCCGAGGCGCACTACTGGACCGCGAAAGCGCCCATCGTCTTCGAGGAAGGCTCCGCGATGCTGGCCCTTCTGCCTGCCGACGACCTGCGGATCTCGTTCACCACGCAGTACGGCTACAGCGAACTCGACACCCAGTTCTTCTCCTGCCAGGTCACCACGGAGAGTTTCCGCGAGCAACTTGAGGGTGCGCGCACGTTCTGCCCGTACAAAGAGCTGGAGCAGGTCATCGCTGCCGGGCTCGCCAAAGGCGGCAGTCTCGACAATGCCATCATCCTGCACGACGGCGCCCTGATCAGCAAGGACGGGCTGCGCTATCCGAACGAGCTGGTCCGCCACAAGATCATGGACATGATCGGCGATCTGTATCTGGTCGGAAAGCGCGTCCACGCGCACGTCATGTCGGTCAAGTCCGGCCACCCGACCCATTTCAAACTTGCCATGGCCATGCTGGAACAGGAAGCGGCCGCAGCAGAAGCCAAGTAAAGGAGAAGACCGTGAAAAACGACACCATTCTGTCCGTCCGGGACATCCGCGCGATCCTGCCTGTCCGTCCCGACTACCTCATGCTCGACCGCGTCAAGGTCATTGACGAGAACCATCTCGCCGGGTGGCGCAACCTCACCATCGGCGATGCGTTTTTCCAGGGGCATTTCCCCGGCCATCCGATCCTCCCCGGCGTGCTCCAGGTGGAGGCAATCTCCCAGCTCGCCGAAATCGCTGTCTGGGAACGCCTCGACCCGCAGCGGAAGCTCGATCTTTACATGAAGAGCGTCCGCAATGTGAAGTTCCGCCGCCCGAATACGCCCGGCGACCGCATGCTCGTCGAGGTCGAGGTCGTTTCGATCGAAAACGGCGAAGCCAGGCTTGCCGCGACCGTGAAGAACAACAGCGGACTCGCATGCCAGGCCGAACTTGTAATGGCAGTGCGCGACCGCGTGGAATCCCTTCCCGAGCCGCCGCCGTTCGGAGCCTTCGACAAAGCAGACGGGATCCCGCATGACGCGACCGGGGTCATGAGCGTGATCCCGCATCGCTTCCCGTTCCTTTACGTTGACTATGTGACGAGCCTGAACGATACCGTCATCACCGCGGTGAAGAACCTCGGCAGCTGCGAGCCGCCGATCCGCACGTATTCCGACGGCTACATGGTGCTGGCGAATTCCATCCAGTCGGAGATTATCGCCCAGGCCGGTGCGGTCCTCATCCTCGGCAACGAGGCGAACAAGAACAAGCTTGCATTCTTCATGGGCATCGACTCCGCCGAGTTCAATGCGCCCGTCTTCCCCGGCGACCAGCTCGTCATGACGCTGGAGCTGCCGAACTTCACCCGCAGATTCGGCAAGGGAACCGGCTCGCTGGCCGTAGGCGGCCGCGTCATCACCGAACTTGCCATGACCTTTGCGCTCGTCGACAAGTAAGCTTCAGGCGAAACCCGGCGCGGCGGCCGCCGCGCCGGCTCCATCCCCCCTTCAATTCAAGTTCAGACAGGAGACCCGATCAATGAGACAGAAATTACTGATGCTGGCCGCTGTGTTTTTCGGCGTTCTGGCGTTCATCTTCACATACCAGCAGATCAAACAGGAACGCAGCAAGATCATGAACAGCGCGGTCCGGGTGCGCCTGATCAAGATGAAGACCGACATGTCCGAAGGCGACAAGCTCATGGAGTCCGACATCGAAATGTACGAGGGCATGCGGTTCGCGAACGCCGCCGCAAACACGCTTGAGATCCCCTGGGACCGCAGGAACGACGTGATCGGATCGCCGCTTCGTTCCGGGGTCCGCAAGGGCGACATCCTCACCTGGCGCGATTTCAAGCAGGTCTTCACCAAGGACCGCTCCGGTCTGCCCGCTCAGACGCGTTCCGGCTGGCGCGCGATCTCGATCCCGGTCAGCCAGGTGACGTCCGTTTCCGGGCTCATACGCCCGAACAACTTCGTCGACGTGATCGGCACGTTCCATTTCCCGGACGCGAAAGGCGACTCCTCGCTCGACACGGTCACGATGACGATCCTCCAGCGCGTCAAGGTCCTGGCCACGGGTGCGGATATCGGGTATGCGTCGCAGAACGGCTCCCAGGGCAATGCGGCCGTCGCGCCGCGTTCCTACAGCACCGTGACGCTTGAGCTTACGCCGAAGGAAGTCGAAATGATCATTTTCGCCCAGCAGAAGGGCTCCCTGACGCTTTCCCTGCGGAGTTACGAGGACCCGAACATTACCACCGACGTCCAGAGCGTCGACTGGGCTTATCTCCAGAAGCACATCCAGGATTACACGGCCGAACGCGAACGCCTGCTCAAGATGTCGGGCGGCTACTGATCCCGGCAAGGAGTGTCTCCATATGGTCGAAGTCATTTTGAAAATGCCCGGGCAGCCGGACTCCCCGCTGAGCATCCCTCCCGGACAGTATCAGGTCGGTTCCTCGGATGCGGTCCCGATCCAATTGCCGTTCGTTGGCGTTTCGAAGCTCCACTGCGTGCTTCAGGCCCAGGAATCCTCTCTCCGCATCGCCGACCTCGGAAGTTCCAACGGCACATATCTCAACGGATGCAGGATCGGACGTGAATTCGTGAACGTCCCCGCGGACAGCGACATCGAGATCGGCTCCGTCCACATCCACGTCGCTTCGCTGTCCCCGCGGGAATCCCGGCCGGTGCGCGTTTCGTCCACGCAGCCGTCCGGCATGGGAAACGGCCCGGCGGATCCGGAAACGCAGTTCGGGAGCCGCATCCTCGCAGTCAGCGGGATCCCGATGTCGGCGCGTCCGCTCGTTCAGGAGATCAAGAAGCAGGCCCACGGCGAACTGCTGCTCCGCCTGAACATGAAGAGACTTGCGCTCAGCAGTATTTCGGAAAACGACCTGGAAGAGAAAGCGCGCGCCACGATCCACGAGATCCTGAACGAGCTTTCCATCCCTCTGCCCGACGGCGTCACGCAGGAGAAGATCGAAAACGAGCTGTATCACGAAGCGATCGGGCTCGGCCCTCTCGAAGACCTCATTGCCCGCGATGACATCTCCGAAATCATGGTGAACGGCCCCGACAATGTCTACGTCGAACACAAGGGCGTGCTTTACAAGACGGACACGGCGTTCGCCGACGACCAGCAGGTGCTTGCTGCCATCGAACGAATCGTCTCTCCCCTCGGCCGCCGCATCGACGAAAGCTCGCCGATGGTCGATGCCCGCCTCAAGGACGGTTCCCGTGTGAACGCCATCATCGCGCCGCTTTCCCTCGACGGCCCCTCCATTACCATCCGAAAGTTCGCGAAGACGCCGCTCTCCGTGGAAAAACTGATCTCCTTCGGCTCCATCACCGCCGATATCGCGCATTTCCTCGACATCTGCGTGAAAATCCGCAAGAACATCCTGATCTCGGGAGGAACGGGCAGCGGCAAGACGACCTTGCTGAACATCCTCAGCGGATACCTGCCCGCAAAGGAACGCATCATCACGATCGAGGATGCCGCCGAACTCCAGCTGCGGCAGGAACACTTGGTCCGCCTGGAATCGCGTCCCGCCAACATCGAAGGCAAGGGCGAGGTCACGATCCGCGACCTGGTGAGAAACTCCCTGCGTATGCGTCCCGACCGCATCGTCATCGGCGAATGCCGCGGCGGCGAGGCACTGGACATGCTGCAGGCCATGAACACCGGCCACGACGGTTCCCTGACCACTATTCACGCCAATTCTCCGCGCGATGCGCTCGCACGCCTGGAAACGCTCGTCCTGATGGCCGGCTTCGACCTGCCCCTGCGCGCCATCCGCGAACAGATCGCGTCCGCCATCTCCATCATCGTCCAGATCAACCGCGAGAAGGACGGCAGCCGCAAGGTCGTCTGCGTGAGCGAAATCACAAAGATGGAAGGCGAGATCATCACGATGCAGGACCTCTTTACGTTCCAGCAGGAAGGCTGGAGCGAGGACGGACGTCTGCTCGGCCGTTTCGTGCCCACCGGCGCGATCCCGACCTTTATCGAGGACATCCGCCGCGCGAACCTGGATCTGGACCTTTCCATGTTCACGCCGCCGAAAAAGGCCGGCATGAGGGGAGGCGTTTGATATGGGCTTCGTATTAGACCATCTTTATCTTCTGGCATCTATCAGTGCCGCCCTGTGTGCCCTCTTTGCCACATTCGTGATCGTGGAGTTCACGTCGTATACATCCGCGCGCTACAAGGAACGCTTCCTGGCCGAGGCGGCGGTCGAGCTGGACGACATTCTCCTTCAGATGCCGGCGAGCCGTATTCTTGACCTGAGCATAGCCATTGCCGCTGTTTCGTTCATCCTGTTCGGCGGTCTCAGCTCCTTCCTTTCGAGCGAGGTCAACTGGATCCGCACAATCACGATCGGGACGGTTTCGGCGATCCTGGCGTTTCTCGCCCCGCGTTTTTACCTGAGGACGCTGAAGAAGCAGCGCCTGGCGAAGTTCAACGAGCAGCTTGAAGACGCCCTGCTTTCCATGAGCAGCGCGCTGAAGGCCGGGTTCAGCATTACGCAGGCGCTGGAAAATGTCGCTTCGGAGAATCGGCATCCGATTTCTTTCGAGTTCACGCTGCTTCTCCAGGAGCTCCGGCTCGGCGTGCAATTCGACGTTGCCCTTCGGAAGATGGCGGACCGCCTCGGTTCGCAGGATTTCGAGCTGGTCGCGGTGGCGATCATCACCGCGCGCCAGACGGGCGGCGAGCTGACATCCGTGCTGGAGGAGCTGGCCGGCGTGATCCGGGAGCGCATGCGGATCATGCAGCGGGTGCGTGCCCTGACTTCCCAGGGACGCATTCAGGCATGGCTTATCGCTTCCGTCCCGTTTGTGCTCATGTTCGCGATGATGCGCCTGGCGCCGGACCTGATGGACGCCTTCTTCGGATCCATGATCGGGATCGCCGTGCTGGGCGCGGTGGTCGTCATGGTCGTCTGCGGTTTCCTCTGGATCCGCAAAATCACGACGATCGACGTGTAAGAGGAGGATGACATGGAACAATTATTCATGCTTCTGGCAAGTATTTTCGCCGGGTTGTGCGCCGCGTCCGTGGTGCTCCTGATCGCCGAAATGGTCTCCGCGATCGACGTTGAGAAGGCGCAGTTCGGCGAGGATGCGAAACATATTCCGGTATTCTTCCGCATTTTCCTGCCGTTTACGCCGAATTTCCGCCGTCTTTGCAATTCGGAGGCCCTCTCCGGGACCATGAAGAAACTGCGCGAGCAGCTCGCAATGGCGGGATACGAACAGTCCCTGACGGCGGAACAGTTCATGACAGTCCGGATCCTGATGTGCCTGATCGGCGTCGTCTTCACGATCATGTTCTTTGCTTCGAACAACGCGGCGATGGGGCTGCTGGTGCTGCTCTGCCTGACGCTGTATCCGCAGGTGTGGCTTCGCGGACTGATCACGCGGCGGCATTTGCAGATCCTGAAGGCCCTGCCGAACGTCCTGGATCTCCTGACGCTGTCCGTCGAGGCGGGCAAGGATTTCGTGACCGCGCTTCGCGACATCCTGAGTCGGCGTCCCCCTGACGAACTGGGCATCGAACTGCGCAAGGCACTTCATGAGATTCAGCTCGGAAAGGGGCGCCAGGCGGCACTGAAGGAAATGACCCAGCGTGTCCGCCAGCCCGAGCTGACGAGCGTGCTGAACGCCATCGTGCAGTCCGACGAGCTCGGCGTGAGCATCGGGCAGGTCCTGAGGATCCAGGCGGAACAGCTCCGGGCGAAACGGTTTGCGCGTGCCGAAAAGCTGGCGAGCGAGGCCCCTGTGAAGATCCTCTTCCCGGTGGCGCTGCTGATCTTTCCGGCAGTGTTTACAGTCGTGATCGCGCCGATGCTCATGCGCGCTCTGGAGGTTTTTAAGTGATAAGGAATTTAACGAGGCAGACCGTGCTTTCCTGCAGGACCTTTCAGGCGTCGTCGTTCGGCGACCGTCTCCGGGGCCTGATCGGACGCCCGTTTGAGCAAATCGGGATAGACGCCATGGTCTTTCCCTCGTGTTCCAGTATTCATACGTGTTTTATGACGTTTCCCATTGATGTGATCTTTCTCGGCGCCGAGAACACCGTCCTCAAAACGTGTCCCGGCTGCCGTCCCTGGCGTCTGGCCGTCTGGTGCCGCGGTGCCCAGTCCGTGATCGAACTCCCCGCGGGCGCACTTGCACACACAGGGACATTGCCCGGCGACCGGCTGGACTTGAATGCCGAGACTGTTCCTCAGGGGAAACGGCCTCAATATACCACTCGTACCGCCGGGGAACAAAGTACGGTGTTTCCCAACAAGGAGAATCCGACAGTATGAAACTCATGTATTTGAACGGGACCATGACCGGGCAGATAATAGAACTGCAACCGGGTGGCACGACGATCGGACGTGAAAACGACAACATCATCCAGTTGCCGATGGGAGGCGTCTCCCGCTATCATGCGATTATCGAGGGCGATGCCTCCGGGAGCTGGTGGATCCGCGATCTGGGCAGCACCAACGGCACGTTCGTCGACGATGTTCCGGTGAACGGCTCTTCGATTCTGTCAAACGGCGCCGTCATCACCATTGGCGACCAGCTTCTGCGCTGCATCGATCCCGCGGCAGCTTCCGCTTCGGGGCAGACGGGGCGTTCCCCCATGCCCCAAAACCCGGCCGCGCCGCAGGTTCAGTCTTCCGGGAGCAGCACCACCGGGCAGACTTTCTTTTTCCGTCCGCAGAACGTGACGACCGGGGTGTCCACGTCCGTGCCGCCTGCGCCCGCTTCAGGACGTCCCGACACAGCATCTTCCGCCGTCTCTCCTTCGTCCGTCACCTCGGTCGAAATCCCCCGCGGACTTTTCAATAAGAAAAACCAGGACAATTCCAAGCAGACGACCCATTCCAGGAAGTTCTTCGGCAACATCATTTTTGCCCTGATCGTGATCCTGGCGGCCTGCGTCGGACTCTGGCTTTTCCTGAAGCTGAATGAGGCGCCCCAGACGCCAGCCCCGTCGAACGTGAAGAAGAAGGTCGAGAACCCGTTTGTCCTGTACTACGAAAAGGAATCGGTGTCGGGTACTGCCGTGTTCCGCTTCACGCTTCTGGTTGAAAACGGCAAGATGGAGGTCACGCTGGACGAACCCCTGAACAAGCGCCGCTATTACGAGCTTTTCAAGGATCCGCTGCCCGATGAGCTGATCGCCAGTCTCAAGCAGCAGATCCAGGATTCCGGCTTCATGGATCTCCAGCAGGAGAAGATCGCCGGGACAGCCCAGAACAGCCGACAGCACCGCCGCATCATGGTCGGATTCGGTAACAAGTTCTGCGATGTCAAGGTCACCAACGACGTTTCGGAGACGTTCAACCGCGTCGAGACCATCATCAACGAGTCGCTTCTCGACGAATATGACCTCGGTGTGATCTCCCAGAATGTCGACCGGATCCTGGAAGACGCCCGGGCGTTCCTTTTCGTCGCGGAAGAGGCGTTCCTCAACATCAATACGACGCCGTCCAACCTGCCGAAGGCCATTTCCAATTACAAGCTCGCCCTGAGGCGCTACCAGCTCTTCGACGATCCCAAGCCCGCGGAGTGGAAGACCGCCCGCGACGGGCTCGCAAAGGCCGAGGCTAAACTGGAGGAGATCCATCAGGAAGGGCTCAGAAATGTCCGCATTTTCAACGAGCAGCGCGAATACGAAAAGGCCATTGCCGAATGCAACCGTCTGCTTGAGGTGTTCCCGCCCGACAGCAAGACCTATCAGGCCATCCGGGAAACCAAGATCAAAATCGAGAAAAAACTGTCTCCGAGGAGTAACTGACATGAAGAAACGCATTTTCCTTTCCGCCGTCCGTTCCCTCTGTGTCGCCGCTGCCCTTGCCGTGCTGCCTTCCTGCGAAAAGAAAGCGCCTGAACCGGATCTGAGCGACTACGGCACCATGAACATCACGTCCGAACCCTCCGGGGCCGAAGTCTCCATCCTCGGCAAGGTCATCGGGGTCACACCCCGCATCACAAATCCTGTGCCTGCCGCCATGTATATCGTGAAATTTACCAAGGAAGGCTACGAGCCTGCATGGCTTCCGGTGAACGTGACCTCCGGCCGTCAGGTCGAAGCGCACGCGGTCCTTGTGCCCGAATCGGCCACGGTGGTCATTGATTCCGACCCCCGCGGCGCACATGTCCGAATGAACGGCAGAGATTACGGTGATACGCCTGTCCTCCTGTCCGACCTGCCGATCGGTTCCTACTCCGCGTCCGTCCAGCTGGAGGGCTATACCAACCGCGACATTTCCTGGAAAGTCCAAAACGCGCGTCCCATCCTGATCCCGGTGCCGATGATGAACAACATCGGCGAGCTCAAAGTGTCGAGTACGCCGGCCGGGGCGGACGTTGAGATCGACGGGAAAGTCTACGGCAGCACGCCGTTCCAGGACTCCCTGAAGCAGGGGGAATACAAGGTCCGCCTCACCAAGCCAGGATACAAGACCATCGAGAAAAACGTCATCGTGAAGATCGACGAGACCACGAACGTGAATATCGACATGGAGATGCTTCCAGGCTCGCTTTTCGTGGACAGCGATCCGACCGGCGCGAAAATCCTCATCAACGATGTCGACTATGGCGAGACTCCCTGCCAGCGTGATTCCATCGATGCCGGTGACTATGTCGTTACGCTGATCAAGGACGGTTTCGACACACTGAATGAAACCGTTACCGTCCGTCCCGGCGACGTCTCAAAACACACGCTCATCCTGAAACCGAACACGGGCACCATCGTCCTCTCCGTGAATCCGCCCGGAGTCAACATCTACCTCGACAAGAAATTCATCTGCCGTACGGAAGCCGATACCAGCAGGACCAAGTCTCGCGATATCTCCAAGCGCATTTCGCTCAAGAACCTTGCCGCAGGGGCGCACACCGTCACCGTGACGAACCGGTATGCCACGCCTTCCGCGAAAGAACTCACGGTATTTGTAGGCGCGGGCGAGACCGTTCAGGTGCCGGAGATCACCCTGTGGCTGCCCGACACTACGATCGTGCTGAAAAACGGCAGCAAGTACACGGGCCGTCTCGCGGACAAGTATTCCGATTCCCCGGATGCGGATAAGGTCTCGTTCCGTCACTCCGCCGGGATCACCAGCGAATACAAAAAGAGCGAAATTCAGGAGATCATCCCCCTGAACATCATGGACGGGGATTGAGTATGCCGTTTTCCGTTGTCCTTTGCATCGCTGCCGCGGTCGCCCTGGCTGCGGCGGCACTCTTTATCCTGACCTCACGACAGGACCCGGCCTTGCGCCGCCTGTTCGAACGGCTCCCGCGCGAGCGCATTTCCGGTACGGTCCTGGGTGCTGTCGCGCTGCTCTGGTGCGTGCCGAACATCCGTCCGATCTTTCATCCGGATTCGCCGTTTCAGAACCTCATCCTGCCGCTGATCGTCCTTGCCATCGTGCTTTCGGCGCTGTTTCTGAACTATCTGTTTGCCCGTGCTGCTGCGGCCATCCTGATCCTCGGCGCCCATGCCGTGCTGAAGATGGGGTATCCGGCGAATCCGCCCGGTTATCCGCTTCTGGCCGCACTGGTGCTCATTGCGGGCGTGATAGGTATTGTCATTTCCGCCAAGCCGTACTGGCTTCGCGACTGGTTCCGCCTGTCGTTCCGCAACGGCGCCGTGCGCTGGGGATCGGCGGCCTATTTCCTGTGCCTCTGTGCCGTGTCCTGTTACTGCGCGGCGGAGGTCTGAGCCATGGTCGCCCTGCCGCCTCCGGACGAGGCCGAACGCTCGTTCCTGCTGGATTGTGTCGGTGCCGGGCGTCTGGACTCCTTCCTGTCGCTCTGCACACGGTACGGCGAACTGCTGTACGAGACCAACGAATCGCTGAACCTGACGGCGATCCCTCCGGAAGCCTACTGGAGCAAGCATGTCTGCGACTGCGTACTGGCGCTTCGTGCCCTGCCGGGTCTCTTCGCCGACGGGGTGAAAATGGCCGATGTCGGGTGCGGCGCCGGTCTCCCGGCGTTTCCTTTGGCCGCCGCCAGGCCGGAGCTCGATGTGACCGCGATCGATTCCCGGGGCAAGAAGATCGCGTTTCTGGAACGCGCCGCCGCGAATTGCGGACTCGCGAATCTGCATCCCGTCCACGCCCGTGCCAACGAACTTGCGGCGCAGGAAAAATACCGCGGGGCATTCCGCACGATCACCGCACGCGCGGTCGCCGGCGCCCCCGAACTGATCAGGGAATGCCGCAATTTGCTGGGGCAGGGCGGCAGCCTGTGCGTGTTCCGTACGGAGTCACAGACTGCGGACGAATGGCCCGCGCTGACCGCCGACAATCGCATCCATGCCGAGCGCACCCCGGAATTCCTTCTGCCGCATGATGCCGGGACGCGCCTTTTCCTCCGTATCCGCAAACCATAAAGGTACCTTCAAGGAGAGCCGTTATGCACTTTTACCGTCTTGACGTTTATGTGCCGGATTCGCATGTGGAAGCCGTGAAAACGGCGATCTTCGAGGCCGGAGCCGGGTATTTCGGCAATTACGATTCCTGCTGCTGGCAGACCGAAGGGACCGGACAGTTCCGCCCGCTGGAGGGTTCGCATCCTTTCAAAGGCGAGCACGGCCGCGTGGAGCATGTGAAGGAATGGAAGCTGGAGTTCGTGGTCTCGGAAAACGTACTGGGAGCCGTCCTGACTGCTCTGAAGGAGTCGCATCCGTACGAGACGCCGTCGTTCCAGTACTGGCCCGTCAACCGCCACTGGCAGGCGTGAGGACAAGTCCTCAACTGCGGCAGTGCGCTCAGCTTCGCTTGCGCACGTGAGGACAAGTCCTCAACTGACATAGTGCCCGGCTTCGCCTGGGCACGGGAACCAGTGACAACACAAAGACTTGACCTTGAAACAACCTCGCTCTTGCGAGCCTGACGGAGGAAAGTCGAGCTGGATATGTTAGACCCTGAGCGTGATTACACGATCATAGCGGGCGTCACCGCCGTCGCCATGCTGTCCGCCCTAGCGTTTCGCTGCCGGAAACGCGACCGGGATGCCGGACGGCGTCTGCTGATCCTGGACATTCTGGTCGCGGCGCACACGATCGAGTGGATTCTGATCGTTTTCGTGCAGCTTTTTGCACAATGGGCAAATCACGGCGCGACTGGGGCCGATCCTGTCACATGGTCCGGCGTTGTCGCGTGGTTGTTGGGCATGGCGTTGCTGTCTGTTTACTTGCCATCTTTCATCGTTTACTTCTGGTTTCCGCCCGTCTTCCTCTTCGCTCTGGGAAAAGACGACTGGAAAAAGCCGGTTCTGTGGGCGGGCACGGCCGTTTTCGCGTTCTATTATCTGGTCGCGCTCGAGTGCTTTGCCCGCAATCTCCATTAGTCTTTGCTACTTTCTGAAGATGAAGAAGACGGCGCCGCAGAGGCAGAGCCCTGCCCAGATGAAGTCGAGGCGGAATCCCTCCTTCATGTAGAGCATAGAGAACGGCACGAAAACGGAGAGCGTGATGACTTCCTGGATGATCTTCAGCTGGGCGAGCGTGAGTGTGCCGTAGCCGATGCGGTTCGCCGGCACCTGCAGCATGTATTCACAAAGAGCGATGCTCCAGCTCACAATCGCTGCCATCCACCAGGGCTTGCTCGCCATGTTCTTCAGGTGTCCGTACCAGGCGTACGTCATGAAGCAGTTCGCGCAGACAAGGAGGAAGATGGTGCGGTAGATGACGGGGATGGAAACGATGATTTCGACGATTTTCTGCATATTCATGCGGTCCTGGGAAGGCCGGACGTCCGCCCGGCGAAAGTTGATAAGAACCGGCGGCGCATCGGGTATGTCCGGTGTGTGCCGCCTGAAGTGACGATATCGCGCTTGCCTGCCTTATTTCCCCCTGTCGAGCTGTTCGGCGCGTTTCCGCAGCGCTTCGTGTCCGTCCACAAAATCATAGAAGAGCGTCTGCGAGGGTTCCTTCGTGAGGCGGAGCCGGAAGGCCTTTGAGAGGTCCGGTTCGCCGGAGAAGACGTAGCAGAGAGCGGTCGAGGTCTGTCCGAGGTCGGTCGAGGAGACTTTCACGACCACGCCGACAAAGAATCCTTCCTTCGAGATCACGATGTCGCCGACTTCGGCCTTGATCTCGCTGGAGGAACGGTTCGGGTTGCGGATGTACAGATAGTTGTCGCCTTGCTCCATGCTGACGGAGCAGCGGCCGGTGATGTCGGCGGAATCCTTGGAGAAGGTCGCGGACTTGAAGAGCGTGAGGTTGTCGAGGCCGCGTTCCCGCAGAGCAGTGAAGGTCAGGACGCGGAGCGGTTCGGTCTGGGCATCTCCGGCGGGATAGAGGCACACGCGGGAATCTTCGCCGAGGCAGAGGGCGGGTCCGTTGACAGCTGCCCACTTGTCCTTGCTCTGCGGACGGCGCACTTTGTACTGGAGTTCCGTGACTTTCGTGTAGCCGGAGTAGAGGTTGAGGCCGGTGGTGTCGCGGAACGCGGAGACGATCCAGTTCTTGCCGCCTATGGAAATCGCAGGCAGGAAGAACGACTTGTCGATGACGATGTTGTTGAAGAGGCGGTCGTTGACAAGGTGGAAGGAAAGCTCGAGCGTGGAGGCGTTGTAGCTGGTCAGGACATCGTTGTTGAGCATCTTCTTGAGCTCGTCGGCTTCCTTTTTGGTCTCGGTCAGGTCGCGGTCCTTATCCTCGATTACCTTGTCCTTCTGGCCCAGGATCATTTCGGTCTGGGCGATCGTCCTGTCCTTCTCTCCCATGAGCTTTTCGGTCTGGGCGATCGTTTCCATCGTGACCGCGAGCGATTGCCTGGATTCGTCCAGGTCGGATTTCGTTTTCACGAGGTCTGAATTGACGTCCGCCAGCACGCGCACCATGCCGTTCAGCTGGGTTTGCGTGGAGGTGAGCTTGGACTTTGTTTCCACAAGTTCGACTTCGGCGGCATGGAATTTTGCCATGGCTTCGTCTGCGCGGGCGCGGTCGAGGCGGGCCTGTTCGCGGAGGGCTTCGAGCTCGAGCTTCGTGAGCTCAAGCTGACCGGATGTGCGGGAGAGGTCCTTCTCGCTTTTGCTGAGCTTGTCCGCCGTGCTGGCATTTTCCTTTTTGGCCTGGGCCAGGTTGAGTTCGCTCTTTTCAAGGAGCGCTTCGCCTTCACGGATGGCCTTGTCGCGTTCCAGGATTTCCTGGGCGGAGAGCTTCAGCTCGCTTTCCTTCTGTGCGATGACGGCCGCGGACCGGTCCAGCGCCGCTTCGCGTTCGTCGAGCTCCTTTTTGACTTTCGCGAGTTCGGCGGCGCTCTTTGCGAGCTCCTGTTCGGACTTCGTCTTTTCGGAGGTCAGCTCGTCTTTTGTTTTCGTGAGGGTGGCGAGCGTTTCTGCGAGTCTGGCCTGGGCCTGGGCGATCTCTTCGTCCTTGGAGGCGATTTGCTTTTCGTCCCTCAGCGCCAGCGCCCGGAATTCCTCAAGGCGTTTCTCCAGCTCGTCCTTCTGCTGTTTCACGGCTTCATGGCGTGCCAGTTCCTCGTCGATCATCTCGACCAGGCGGGTCGCCGGGGACGATATTTTCGCAGCCCCGGCCGGGTCTCCGACTTCGGTCATTCCGATCGACAATGACATTGCCGCCAGGACCAGGAAGTCGCATGTGACAATGAGGATGGACCGGTTCACTTTTCGGATTCCTTCTCGTTGAGTTCAGCGGCGGCGCAGATCAGGGTCTGCTTGAGCGGGTACTGGAGCGTCAGGCGCAGGATCACGCTGAAGATGATGCCGACAAGCGTGGAGGAGTAGGCGATCAGGCGGCTGATGTTCGGGTTGAACGACATCACGATGAAACTGGCGACCGTGCCGAGCAGGCCGAAATACAGCGGAAGATCGAGGAAGAGGTCGGCGTTGTCAAGTTTTTTCATGCGTACCGGAATGGGTTCCGTGCTGCGCTTCAGACCGGAGAAGACGCCGGCAGCCGTCACGAACGCGAACGCCTGAAGGACCAGGATGAAGATCAGGATGAAGAGCGACAGATGCGCCGCCGTCTTGTTGATGTTTTCCACTGTCTTAGCCGCCTCGTGGATGTCTTTTTCCGATGCAAGCTGCGTCTGTGTGGTCACGGATCCCTCGAAAAGCGAACGGAAGAAATCGTTCGTCCGATAGAAATACAGGAAGCCGAGGACGATTATGATTGCCAGTGCGGCGTAAAGAACGGTGAAACCAAGGATTCTGGAAGTCTTTTTCATGGCCCTTCTCCGGATTGTGGTATGGTCGGTCGGAAAATCATATTTCCGTCTATCTATGCTAAAATAAGATACCACTGCTTTATAGAAAAATCAAGCGCGGAATCGGAAAATCGGATTCAAATCCGTTCCGTTCCGCGTCATGGAAAAAAGGCAAAAAAACAGAAGCAGGGTTTCATATACCGCTCCAACTTAAAAGTAGGTGCAATAAGGCCTTGCGGCCCCGATATATTCTTTGTTCAGAGGAATGAACCGCTGCTTCTTGGAGATTAATTTAAACGGTTTTTCCGAAAATGCAAGCCTCCGCCGGCTTTTTTTCAAAAAAACGGCGATTTCGGCGAGCCGAGTTCGCGGTCGAATTGAAAAACGCGACTTTTTAAGCGTTTCGACTGGAAAAATGCGTTTTTTGGGCTATCTTTAAAGGATTATGGTTTATTTCCTCCGATCAATGAAAGGTATTTTCCCATGAGAATCATAGACTGCCTCGACGCCGATTATGATCAGATGCTCCAGGCCCTTTATACACGGCCTGCCTGTCCGCCCGAAATCGAACAGCGGGCGCAGGCGATCGTGGATGAAGTCCGCCTGCACGGTGATTCCGCAGTCCTGGCGCAGATCGCGAAATTCGACGGCGTTTCGTTGAACGCGGACACCCTGAAAGTCTCCGCCGAAGAGATCGCCGCTGCCGGGAATGCCGTTTCGAAGAAGACCAAAGACGCCATCCGTCTGGCTTGCCATAACATCACCACGTTTGCGAAGATGCAGATGCCGCGCTCGTGGACCTCGCGTCCGCGTCCCGGCGTTACGCTCGGCGAACAGTTCACACCGATGAAACGCGTGGCGTGCTACGTTCCCGGCGGTACTGCTCCGCTGGTCTCCAGCGCGCTGCATACGGTCGCCATCGCGAAAGCCGCGGGTGTCCCGGAGATCATCGCCGCCACGCCGCCGCGCAAGGACGGGTCGGTCAATCCTGCCACCCTGTACGCCTTGGTCACCGCCGGCGCCACAGCCGTGTACAAAATGGGCGGTGCCACTGCCATTGCCGCGCTGGCGTACGGGACGGAAACGGTCCCCGCCGTGGACAAGATCGCAGGTCCCGGCAACGCGTACGTTGCCGCCGCAAAACGCTACGTTTACGGGCGCGTCGCAATCGACATGGTCGCCGGTCCGTCCGAAGTCATGGTCGTGGCCGACGGTTCCGTCGATCCCGCATGGACCGCCGCGGACATCCTGTCCCAGGCGGAACACGGCTCCGGCCTGGAGCAGGCCGTGCTGGTCACGGATTCGCGGAAGGTGCTGGAAGACGTGAAGGCGCAGATCCTGGAGCAGTCCAGGTCGCTCACCCGCCAGGGGCCGCTTCAGAAAGTGCTTGCCAACGGCATCTTCCTGATCCGCTGCGCCTCCATGGACGAGGCCGCCGGGATCGCCGGGGATTTCGCGCCGGAACACCTGGAGCTCCACTGCAGGGATCCTCGCAAGTTCGCCAAGCGCGTCCGCGCAGCGGGCGCCATCTTCCTCGGGCCGTGGACGCCCGAACCCGCCGGAGATTTCACAGCGGGTCCGAGCCACGTGCTGCCGACCGCTGGGACTGCCAGGTTCTTCCACGGCATCACCGCCGGGGATTTCCTCTGCCGCAGCAGCATCCTTTCCTATTCGGACAAAGCGCTGATGCGCGAACTGGACGCCATTGAACATTTCGCTGAACTCGAAGGGCTGGACGCTCACGGGCGCAGTGCCTCCATCCGCAGAAACGGCCTCAAATAACGTGAAGGACTTCATGCGATGACCCCCGAACGCTACATTTCCTATTTCCGCAAGGACATCGACCGGATGGAGGGCTACGCTCCCGGCGAACAGCTCAATATCCCAGAACTCATCAAGCTCAACACGAACGAAAATCCCTTCCCTCCGTGCCCCGGCGTTTCCCAGGCGCTCGCCTCAGTCGACCCCGAACGTCTGCGCCTGTATCCGAACCCGACGTCCGATCCGGTCCGCGACGAGATCGCGAAGATGTTCGGTCTGACCCGCGACCACGTGATCGCGTGCAACGGCTCCGACGACACGCTGAGCATCACGGTGCGGTGTTTCTCCTCGGCCGAGCTCCCGATCGCCTGTCTGCGTCCCTCCTACACGCTGTATCCCACGCTGGCCGCGCTCCACGGAGCCCCGGTCAAGTATATCGACCTTACGGACGATTTCGGCCTGCCGGACGACATTCTGGAACAGCTCAAGGGCACCAACCTCTTCCTCATTGCCCGCCCGAACGCCCCGACCGGGAACTCGTTCCCGCGCGCCGTCATGGAGAAGATTTGCGAAGAATACAAGGGCATGGTCCTGATCGACGAGGCGTACGCCGATTTCGCTTCCGACAACTGCGCTGATTTCGTGGAGCGGTTCCCGAACGTCATCATCTCCCGCACCTTCTCGAAGTCGCGTTCGCTCGCCGGACTCCGTTTCGGGTTTGCCCTGGCGCATCCCCGCACCATCGCCGGCATGATGAAGATGAAGGATTCGTACAACGTTTCCTTCCTCACCCAGACGCTCGCGATCGCTTCGCTCCGTGACGAGACGTACTTCAAGGAATGCGTCGAGAAGATACGTCTAGCGCGCGAGATGCTCCTCACCGGGCTTCTCGACCTCGGATTCGACGTCGTGCCCTCCGAAACGAACTTCCTCTTCGCCTCGCCGCCCGACCGCGACGGCGAGCGCTGCTTCCGCGAGCTCCGCGCTCGAAACATCCTCGTGCGGTATTTCCCGTATCCCCGCACGAAACGCTATGTGCGCATTTCCATCGGGACGTCCGTCCAGATCGTCAAGGTCTGGGCCGTGCTTTCCCGCATTTACGGAGGAGCCAAGCCATGATCCCCGCCTTTGCCGTGAAAAAGATGTTCCGTCCGCTCGCGCTTGCCGCGGCGCTCCTGGCTGTCCCGTGCATCTTGCATGCGGATATCTTTTCCATCTGGCCCTTCAGCGGCGGCTCGTCGAAAGGCGACCTTTCGGACCTTTCGGCAGAATCCGCGGAGGACACGCTGGCGGAGATGCTCGACGCAAAACAGTTCTGGTCGGAGAAAGTCTCGGTGAACGGCCAGGACATGACCATGAAGATCTCCCTGTCGGACCAGCCGCTTTCGCTTGTCCGCGCGTCCGTGCTGAAGATGTTTCCCAATGCGCAGGCCGCCGGAAACGAGGCTTCCCTGCTTCTGCGGCGTCCGCTTCAGGACGGCGGGTCGCAGCGCATCTTCCTGCTCCATCTCCGCGGACTGAACCCGCTGCTCCAGTTCACGACGGTCCTGCCGAAAGACATGCCGCGGGAATGTCCCCTGCCGCTCTGGCCGGCCGACTTCCCGATCATCGCGGGCGCTTCCAATTTCCAGCTCATGCGCTTCCCGAACCGCGGTTCGCTCTTCGGTACGTACGAGATCGGGAACACCGAGGTCGCGCCCGTCCTGGACGATTTGACCGCGAAGATCATCGGCGCGGGCTGGGGTCCGGCGACCATCGAACATGCCAATCTGTTTGAAGGCTCCGGCGACATTTTCATGAAGAAGGACCCGGATGCCCTGTTCCTGCTCGGAGCCGTCCGCGACGCCACTGGCGCCGTGCAGGTCTCGTTCTACACTCGCAAGCTCAAATAAAACTACCACCAACAAGGCAATCCTCCCATGGCAAGCAAAGTGATCGCGATTGACGGACCCGCCGCGTCAGGCAAGAGCACAGCGGCGCGCAATCTCGCCGTCCGCCTCGGCATCCCGTACATCAACACCGGTTCCCTGTACCGCGCCATCGCCTGGAAGGCCGCGAAGCTCGGGATCTCCACTCGCGACGAAGCCGCGCTCCGCACCATGCTGGCGGATACTGCCATCCGCTACGCCGTTCCAGCGGACGGCGGCAACCCGGACATCGAGATCGACGGCGTGTTCCCGGGACAGGCGCTCCGCGCGCCCGAAATCGCGCAGGGAGCTTCGAACGTCGCCACGATCCCGTTCGTCCGCGCCTTCACGCTCCAGATCCAGCGCGACGCGGCTAAGACGTCGCTCGTGGTGATGGAGGGACGCGACATCGGCACGGCCGTTTTCCCTGACGCCCAGTACAAGTTCTACCTGACCGCCTCTCCGCGCGTCCGCGCGCTCCGGCGCCTGGCACAAGGCGGCGAGACTCCGGACAACGCCACGGTCGATTCCGTGGCCGCCGAGATCGAGGAACGCGACCGGCAGGACATGAACCGGTCCGTCGCGCCGCTTAAACAGGCCGACGACGCCGTCTTCATCGACAGCAGCGGGCTGACCCCCGAAGAAGTGCTGGACGCCATGGTCCTGTGCATTCAGGATGGAGGCGGGGCATGAGCGCGATCTCCGCTTCCATCGACTACCGCGTCCCGTACGCCGATACCGACCAGATGTCGTTCGTTTACTACGCAAACTACCTCATCTACTTCGAAATGGCCCGCGAAGAGCTCATGCGCGCCATCGGGCTGCCCTACAGCAAGCTCGAGGAGCTCGGATGTGCCCTGCCGGTCCTCGAGGCCGTCTGCCATTACAAGCACCCTGCCAGGTTCGAGGATGTCCTCACCATCACGGCTTCCCTCGCCGAGATGAAAGGCGTCCGCGTCAAGATCGCCTGCACAGTCAAGCGCGGCGGCGAGCTCCTCGCCGAAGGCTGGACCGTTCATGCCTTCATGAATCGCGACGGCCGCCCGCAGAAGCCGCCTCAGATCTTCCTCGACACGATTTCCTCCGCACCAACCAATCCAGAACCATAAAGGATTTTTTCTTAAATGAGCATCAATCCCACTCCCGATCTCTGCCCCTGCGGTTCCGGCGAACATTTCGCCGACTGCTGCGAACCCGTCATCCTCGGCGCCCGCAAGGCGAAAACGCCCGAAGAACTTATGCGGGCGCGCTACTCCGCCTACGCCACCTGCCACGTCGATTTCATCCTCGACTCCACCCATCCCGAACAGCGCGCCACCTGCGACCGCCAGGAAGTCAAAAACTGGGCGGAGCAGTCCGAATGGGAAGGCATCACCATTCTCCGCACCGAACGCGGCGGCGAGAAGGATTCCGACGGCATCGTTGAGTTCATCGCGCGCTATAAAAACCGCAACATGGCGATGGAACACCACGAGATCTCCGAGTTCCGCCGCAGCGGCGGCGAGTGGTTCTTCTACGATGGCGCCATCGTCGGCCCGAAGCCCTACGTCCGCACCGCGCCGAAGGTCGGCCCGAACGACCCGTGCCCCTGCGGCTCCGGCAAAAAGTACAAGAAGTGCTGCGGCAAGTAATCCCCTGCCGCCTGCATCGTCCATCCGCGCCAACCTCGACTGACCCGGCACAGAAAGGACCGTCCCAGCCCATGAAGAAAACCATCAAACGCATTCTGATCTGGACGGGCATTCTGCTGGTCCTGCTGCTCGTCGTGGTCGCGCTCGGCGTGTGGCATAAGTTCGGCACGTTCGTCGTGGCGGCGCGGAGCATCCACAAGCTCCAGGACGGCCTGTACGTCATGGAATACCGCGGCGACTACGGATTCGAAGCGTTTCTCGCGCAGGGCGGCGCGGCGGACGATTCCGCCGTGGCGGACTACCTGATCGGGTTCCTGTCGCGCGGGTATTACAAGAAGGCGGACAACGAGATCAAGCCCGGCGATTACGGCTGTTCCACGGTCTGCGTGAAGGACAAAGAGGGCACCGTGTACTTCGGCCGGAATTTCGACTGGGAGAAGGGCCGTGCCATGATCGTCCACACCGTGCCGGAGAACGGCTACGAATCGCTTTCCACCTGCGACCTCGATTTCCTCGGATTCGGGGACGATTATTCGCCGGACGGCTCCATGCCTGAACGCATCCAGACGCTCGCGGCGATCTATGTGCCGCTGGACGGCATGAATGAGAAGGGCCTCGTGATCGCCGACCTCATGGCCGGGGACGATGAGGAGACCCATCAGAAGACCGGCAAGGTCGCGCTCACCACCACGACCGCCATCCGGCTGCTGCTTGACCGCGCCGCAAACATCGACGAGGCCATCGAACTCCTGAAGCAGTACGACATGAACTCGTCCATCGGCGCGGCGCATCACTTCGCCATCGCGGACAAGAGCGGGAAAAGCGTGGTCGTGGAGTACGTGAACGGCGAAATGCTGGTCACGGAAACGCCCATCGTCACGAACCATTACTTCGCTGACTGCCCGAAGAAGGGCGTCGGCTCCGAGCAGTCCCACCAGCGGTTCGACAAGCTTTCCAAGCTCGGCCCGGATTTCGTCCTCTCCGACTGGCGGCCTGCCAACAAGATAGGCTTCCCGGCTTCTCTGGAGATGCAGGCCCAACTGGCGTCCGTCGCGCAGTCGCAGTATCCGCAGGCGGACGGCAGTTATGAGGTGACGTTGTGGAGCATCGTCTATGTTCCGGAGGAGCAGTGGGCCGACTTCTATTTCCGTGAAGATTACGATCACGGTCACCGGCTTCAGCTCCGCAACAATAATAAATTCATATCCGCTATCCACCATCGCATCGATTGACCCGGCACCAGGAGGCTATCACATGATTTACGACCACATCGACAGGATCGGACTGTACCGTTTCGGCGCGGCGGCCATGAAAGCATTCGAATTTCTGAAGACGCTTACGCCGGACTCGCCGGACGCCACGCATGAGCTCATCGGACGCGACCTCTACGTGATGGTGCAGTCCTACGAGACCGAGGCGGAACCGTCGCCCATTCTGGAGGCGCACCGGAAATACATCGACATCCAGTACTGCATCGCCAATACGGAATACATCGCCGTCGCTCCGCTGGACGAATCCACGATCAAGACGCCCTACGATGCCGAAAAGGACGTGGCGTTTTACTACGCGCAGAAAATGATGACGCTCTGCGCCATGACGCCGGGCCGCTTCGTGCTGCTCTTCCCAACGGACGAGCATTTCGCAAAATTCGCCGCCGAGGTCCCGTGCCGCATCAAAAAAGCTGTCGTGAAGCTCCGCGCCGACCTCTTCTGAACAGGGTCGCCGCATGGAACGGAACGGAAAAGTCGCAGTCGTCGCGGGCGCGGGTCCGGCAGGGCTCACCGCCGCGTACGAACTCCTGAAGACCACAACCTCACCAGATACAGGACCGTGAACGGACTCGTACCTGACTGCTGGATCTACATTCAGGACCGCAGCGTGCGGCTCGGCCGTCTTCAGATATTCAATAACTGGTCGCCGTACATGGTCCGGGACTGGCGGAACACGGTCTGGCTCGGTCTGGAGTATTTCTGCACAGAGGGCGACGCCATGTGGAATACGCCCGAACGCGATTTCATCGACTTCGCCATCGGGGAGCTTGTCTCCATCGGGCTCATCGAGCGGGAGGACGTGCTGGATTCCGTTCGCATCCCGGTCAGGAAGGCATACCCGGCGTATTTCGGCGCATACAAGGATTTCGGCGCGGTCCGGCAATATCTGGACACCATCACGAACCTCTACTGCATCGGACGCAACGGCCAGCACCGGTACAACAACATGGACCACTCCATGCTCTGCGCCATGGAGGCTGTCCGCGCGCTCCGGGGAGAGATCCCGAAGTCGGCTGTGTGGGACGTCAATTCCGAGCAGGAATACCACGAGCAGGCCGCAGAAAGATAATTCTCCGGCGGCCGTGAAAAACGCGCCTGATTCCTCTTTTACGAATCCAGGTCGGTGTCCCCGGCGGACGCCGCCAGAAACGTCGCCGGCATCCCTTCGAGCTGGGCGTTGATGCGGTCGTAGAACGATCGGCAGTCCTCCACGCGCGGCGGGATGAATCCGAGGAAGATGAGCGAGGCGTGCGAGGAATACGCCCGGAACGCCGTCTCGAAGTTCGCTTCCTGCGACAGCACCAGGTGTTCCGCCTCGATGCGCGAATCCGCGGCCAGCTGTGCCAGTTCCTGTTCGGCTTCGGGGCGGTTATCCGGGTCGGACAGGCGCAGAAGCCGGATCCTTGTCTTTCGCCATGGCGCGTTGCAAGTGAGCAGATGCGCCAGGATCAGCATCAGCGAGCCGTTCTGCCGTCCACGCCACCAGATGTCGATCGGTCCGTCGCCCGGTTCCTCCCCGGCACGTTCCGGGTTGATAAGGACGAGCATGTTCATGCGGAGCAGGCGAATGGTCTGCTGGTGCCGGAAGAAGGCCTCCACGCGATCCTCATTGACCGGCCAGCCGGATAGCACGATGTTCGGCGCGAGCGGCCCCAGTGAATGCGATTGCAGGAAGACGTTCAGCGACTCGTCGAAATCGGTCTCCTCCGAGGTCGTGACGGCGACCGGGAAGAACGGCGTGCCGGATTCTTCCGAGATCGCACGGAGTTGTGCCTCCACCTGTTTGCGCTGGCGTTCCGATGCCGCGGGATCGGTGTCGGGGTTCAGAAAACGCGCCACCGACATGATACCGCGTTCGTTGTTCAGCAGCGATCCGAAGCGAATGAGCGCGAGGTGTTTCTTGTCCGGCCCCGCGAGAATGAGGATCTGCGGCCGCCAGTTCCGGGCGTCTGGCGGCAGGGCGGCCAGATGGACGAGGCAGCGGCGGATTCGCTCGAAATAATACCCGCGGCGAGCGTCGCCGAATGTGCTGGCGAGCGATTTGCGGCGGGCGATCAGGAAGAGTACGCCCACGACGAGGAACGCCATAAGCAGGAGCTTGGCATTGATGAAAACGGCTACGGCAAAGCAGGCGATTGCGCCGTAGCAGCCGACCGCCCAGTGGAAGAGGCGGAATTTCGGGCGGAACGACGGGTTCGCGGCGAAATGCTCCACGGCGGCCGCGATGTTGATGATCGCGTAGGTGAAGAGCGTGAACATGGTCACGAGCTCGGCTACGGCGTTCAGTGCCGTCCCGCCGCCGCTCTGCTGGCTTCCCCAAAGCAAAACGCCGATGGAGATCGCGAGCGTCAGGCACATGGCCGGGATCGGGTCATTGTTCTTGCCTCGTCCCCAGGCGAAGAAATTCAGCGGGCTGAATATCTTGTCTGCCGCAAACGCCTGAAGGATGCGCGGCGCCCCGATTAGCGTCCCGAGCGCGCTGGATAGCGTCGCGGCCGCCACGCCGGCGAAGACGAGGAACCATGTGTGGAAGATGGCACTGCTCTTCAGCGTTTCGTAGTAGGCCAGAAGTTTTTCCCGTGGCCAGGTGGCGCCGAAAAGCAGGATTTCGACCAGGTAGATCAAGAATCCGGCCGCGATGGCCAGCATCGTCCCGCGCGGGATGGACTTGCGTGCGTCCTGCAGGTCACCGGACATGTTCACCCCGGCGAGAAATCCCGTTACGGCGGGGAAGAAGATGGCGAACTGCGTGGCGATGACGAGGATGTTCACGTCCAGACCTTTTTTTGCGTAAAGGTTGGCGCGGAACATGTCCTGCGAAGGTCCGGGCACGGCGAATGCCGCGCTGGTCAGGATCACCACGATGGAGATTGCCAGGATCGCCATGATGACGTATTGCGTGCGGATGGCCCAGTTCGCCCCGACGACCGCGATGGTGAAGAGGACGAGGAGCGGGATCATGCCCACCCACAGCTGCGCCGCTTCGAATTGCGGGAACACCTTGACGAACGCTTCCGTGAAGCCGATCACGTAGAACGGCACGGACAGCGACTGCGACACGTAGTAGGTCAGGCCGATCGACGCGCCGAACCCCGGTCCCAGCGACCGCGAGATCAGGAAATACGGCCCGCCGCTCTTCACCGGCGTGTTCGTCGAGATGGCGGAAATCGAGAGCCCCGTGGCGACCGCGATGCTCTCCGCAAAGAGCAGGATGACCAGCGCGCCGGTGATCCCCAGTTCGCCTGTGACCGTCCCCAGTCGCATGAACATCACCACGCCAAGGATCGTCAGAATGGACGGCAGGAAGACCCCGCTGAATGTATTGAAATGGTATCCCTTCCTGGGCTCGGACTGTTCGTTCTGTTCCGGTTTCATTGCGTTCCGGTTCCTCGTGGGTGGTTGTCGGTGCATATTTCGCTAACTATACCACCCGTTTCCCCCGTTTTCAAGTCCGCGCGCATGTTTTCCGCGAAAAAATGCCGATCCGGCGGATGCGGCACCGGTGGTGCTTCTCCCGGTTTTCGGTCAGCGTTCGAAATGCGGCTTCCTGTGCAGGATTTCCGCATCGATCACGGCCAGCACGCGGGCCAGCGATTCGCGCACGGCCAGACGCACCCGGGCCGATTTCACGCTCGTGTCCTCCGCCGTGAACCCAATGGCGTCGATGCCGTTTTTCGACGCGAGATAGACGGCGCGTTCGCAGTGGAACTTCTGCGAGATGACCGTGAGTTCGGTCGCGCCGTAGAGGTTGCGGGCGCGGACGACCGAATCAAGCGTGCGGAATCCCGCGTAGTCCATCAGCACGTCCTCCGGCGGCACGCCTTCCGCGGCGAGTTCCCGCCGCATGTCGCCCGTCTCGTTGTATTCCGTGCGGCCGTTGTCGCCGGACACGATGACCTTGCCGATCTTTCCCGCGCGGTAAAGCTCCGCCGCCGCACGGATGCGCTTGTAGAAATAGTCGTTGCGGTATTTCCCCTTCACAAGCCGGTTCGTGCCGAGCAGCAGGCCGAATTTGCGGGCGGGCACGTCCTCAATGGAATCATACACACGCCCGGACGCGCGGGATTCGACGCGCAAATCCGCGCAGAGCATGACGGACCCGGCCGCCACGATTCCCGCCAGCAGCAGGATCATGCAGCGGTGAAGCAGTTTCTTTCTGCGGGCGGGCCGTTTGCCGGATGAAATGATGTCAGATGTGAGGTGCACGATGCTTGTTTCGGTTTTGAATGGTGAGAAAAAGGCCGCAAACGCTTTTTCCGTTGCGTCTGCGGCCAATATTTGTGTTTTGTTGTCAACCTCCACCGTGTCCGAGCGGAGCCGGACACTACCGCAGTGGAGGCACCGTCTCCTTAGAGCTTGGAGAAGCTGGCGTTCATCTTCTTCTCATACTCGACGTCGATCTTGGTGTCGGGGATGGTCTTACCGTTCTTGACTTTTTCGATCACGACGTCGTCGAGCCACGCCTTGCCTTTGCCTTCGACCAGGATGCCGATGCGGTCGCGGATTGCCTGCGCCGGGATGTCGAATTCGCCGGTGTAGGTCTTCCAGTCCGTCGCGTCGGTGGCGTCGAAGAGCTGCAGGTCAAGGCAGCGCTGGAATCCGGAGTTCTCGCCGCGGATGCGGATCGTGACCTTGCTGTAGCCTTCGTTCTTGACTTTGCAGGAGACCTTCACGTGCGTGCCTGCCACGTCGCGGATCCAGGTGCCGATGCCGTCCGCGCCGGGAGCAGTCGAAATTTCCTGGACCGAGGGAAGGGCGGTCGCCGGATCAAGGTTTTCAATACGCAGCGAGGCCGGTGCGGAGGCGTACACTTCGGTGTCGCGGTGGGGATTGATGCGGATGGGGTCCCAGCGGCGGGCTTCCCAGCCGAGCGGACGGTCTTCGCCCATCGTCATGTCGCCGTTTTCGACGGTGACCCAGCGTTCGTCGTATTCCGCCATCTTCTTTTCGATTTCAGCAAGGAGCGGCTCGAATTTCTTCGCGGTCTCGGGCTCGCGCATCTTCAGGTAGGCGTCGAGGTAGCGGCAGCCGAAGGTGTTGACGGAGTAGCCGGAGATGTGCAGTTCATCGCCGCGGTGCTTGAGCCCCTTTGAGCTGATGAGCCTGCAGTTGTCGATCTGGGACTCGACGTCCTGGATCATGCGGTTGAAGCCGTCCGTCCAGTTCACATAACGGCCGAGTTCGCCCACGAAGAGCGGCAGATCGGCGATCCCGATGTCCGTGCGGACGTCGGTCACGAGCTTCTTCAGTTCGTTGATGTAATTGCGGTTGCCGGTGTCGGACTCGCCCTGGTGCCAGAGCATCGCCTTCACTTCGCCCTGTTCCTGCGCGAATTTGATCTTCTTGATGAGGTTGTCGTAGTTCGGCGCGCGGTCAGTGTTGTCGCGGCCGCCCTTGCTCAGTTCGCGCATGCTGCGTCCGCCGCGGGCCGCATGGATCACACCCACCGTCACGTCCGGATGCAGTTTCGCATAGTGCAGCGCGAACGACTCGCCCGGGCCGTAGCCGCGTCCGTACGGCGCGACGTTCTTTACCCACTTCATTTTGTCGTTCAGCTCGAGCACCTGCGTCGTGCCGGTCAGGTACTCGGGCAGCACGGGATAGCCCGCGCCTTCCATGTTGGACTGGCCGGTCAGCAGGAAGATGTGGAATTTCTGCTTGTCGGCGGGGATCTTGACGACGTTCGGATCGAATTGCGTGGTCGTCGTCTGGGCGCATGCTGTCGTGGCGGCGACCGCCGCGAGAATCGGCACAAGGCCTCTCATCATACGGAAAAACTTCATCATGACTTCTCCTGTTAAGGGGGTTGGTTGTGTGATGGAAATCGTTTGGTCGGGTGAAGCGTGTCGCGGTTTCCGGGTCGGACACCGCGGTTGTGATAAAAATCCGCATGCGGTTGTTCGGTTTTCACCGCGGAAAGCATCTTTTTATCATAACGAATATTTAATATATCACTACATAATAAAAATAGAATGTGTTTTTTGATTGATTTTGTGCAGTATTTAACTTCAGCCGACCTCCTCGCGAGGAATGATGGACGCGGGGCAGGGGACTGGCGAGAGGATGCGGCGGTCCTGTTGCGGGAGCAGGATGCCGAGTTAGCGGAGCATGGGGACAATCCCGTTGCGGAAGTCGGACGGCGCACCGGCTGCGGTGCGACGGATTGCCGACGGATGATGGCGCTGGCAGGACCTATAGGACCAATACGACCAATACGACCTATCAAAAAAATAATCGTATAATGACTGAATAAGAACAAAACTATCACATAACATAAAATAGATATGATATAGCGAAATAAACATGGCATCAATAATGCAGAAATAATGCATATAGAAATAGAAACGACGAAAACAAGCAAACATGTAAAAATTAAAATACGATAATGATGAAATAGGTAATCAAAAAAAAGTGTGTGATAGATGCGGCGAAAAAGTGAGATGCCGGACCCGTTGGCGGCGCATGAAAAACGCAAGCAATCGGGTCTCGTTGCGAGGGACAGGGGGCATTGTGAATGCGCGGCCGATGATGTCCTGGCGATTCCGCCCGGAACGTCGCCGGAAGACTGTCGGAAAGTCGGCTGAATGACGGGGAAATCGCTTTCCGGAAACAGCCTCGGCGATGAAGTGGGATTTCGTCAGGAAAACGAGCTTGAATGCCGTCCGGGTTGGTGTCGAAAAATGGTCTGCCAACATGTCGAAAAACGATGAAAAATCGGGGCAGAATCGGACAAAAAAACACGTTTTTTCGCGCAAAAAAGGAATATTCGCAAAAAGCACATGACTTTCGATAAAAAATACATTTGCATTTCGCCTCTAGAAGTGTATAATATACGCGAGAATAAATAATAAAACCCGTACACGGACAGGCGAACACGCAATAAACTAAGCTCAAAACAAACAGAAGCGAACAAGACAAAGAACGGACCAAACAGGATCGAGCAAACAGGACGAACAGGAAACGAACAGAAGACGACGAAGAAACAGAACCGAAACCGAGCTCAAACGAACTGAAACGAACCAAACAAACTTCGAGATACAAACCATGAACCAAGTGAACAGCCAGCGAGCAGAACAGGAGGCCGCAACCGGGTGGTGACCCGGGAACTCAGGCGGCGGCGCCAGTGAGCCGGACAACGAGTCCATGTCATGCGAAAGCAAGGCAAGGGCGAGGCGGACGGCAAGAGCCGGGACCGAGCGGAAGCGAGGCGAAGGCAAGCCGGAGACCGAACCGGACCTCAGAAAGACCGGGGCGATGGCGAGGCGGACGGCGAGGCGGACCGAACTGAATGAACCACAGCCGCGCAAGCGGCACCTGAACGCAAGTCAGGCGAACCAGATTTCCCTGTCTTGAACCCGATCCGAGGGCCGGAACACCGGTCCGAGGAAGCCGGGCCGGGAACCGAACCCCGGACCGAAAAGAAGCACAGAACGACCGCGGGAAACCGCAGGAGACAAGCAATGACGACGAACTGGAAACGGATGGAAGCGGCAGACGGCGCCGGGACGACGGTCCCGGGCGGCGCGTCGTGCTGCGTCTTTGCGTCCCGGTCCGGCCGAAATTGCGCTGCGCTTCGCTGGAAGAAGGACGCCGTGTGCAGAGATGCCGCGTCGGCCCCCGAATCCGCGCAGGCGGACCCGGACATCGAGTCCGGCGCCATGTCCGGTGCGGAGGCGGATTCCACGGGCTCAAGCTTAACCAGAACGATTTTTTTCTCATCCCGCATTCAAACTCAACCAACAACCCGAAAGGAAACCCACAACACAACCCAGGAAAAGAAAGGCAAACAAACTCAAAACACAGTAACAATTCGCAAGAAACTCGAAACCCTAGCTTAAACAACCAAGGAGAAAAAAGCTATGGCAGACCCCAAAAAACCTAAACAGCTAAGCGAGGAATCCCCGCTCGTCGAGTTCGCAAAGACCGGCAATCTTTATGCCGATCCTGCGTATACGTCGGAGGAAAGCACTCCGGCAGTCAGCCCTATTACCGGTGAGGCTCTGACGTTTGGCGAAAACACCATCACCAATTTCACGAGCAACAGCAACAACTCGCCCAACTACAATCTTGCGGTCCCCGAGGACGGCAGCGCGTACTTTGTCTCGAATCTCGATCGCGGCTCTGCGAGAGGCAACGGCCACGATTATTTCTTCAACTACAAGCGCAGCGACTTCAAACAACTCGCTGATATCTACATCGTCAACTCGATAGGCGGCGACTTCTCCGCCACCCCGAGAACCGCGGACAATTACTTCGCCGATTCGGATGGCACCCTGAACGTCTACATCGAAGGCTCCACGTTCGGCGGCAACCTGATGGGCTTCGGCAGCCAGACTAATGTCAACCAGACATTCACCGGCAACTACGAGTTCACGTTCAAGAACTCTGTGGTGCAGTGGTTCTGCATCACCTACGGTACCGGCTACGGCCTGGGTGAAGGCAGCGCCAGTAACAACCGTTTCGGTACCGTGATCGGTAACATCGACCTCCTGGTCGACGGCGGCACCGTCACCAACAACGGCGCAGTCCTCCGCGGCGGCATCCGCCCCGGCGAAGGTGATGAAAAGGCTTACATCAAAGCCTATTTCAATAACACCAACACCCGTGGCGACTTCGGTATCATCATGACCGGCTGCGGCACCACCAACTTCAAGAGCACTGCAGACCTTGACATCACGATCGTTGGCTCGACCCTCAACAACTTCATGATGCTGCCGAACGCCTCGACCAGCAGCGTCGTCAACAACGGCGACAACGCTCTCGAAGGCGATATCACGTTCAAGTTCGAAGGGTCCACCGTCGGCGGCCTCGTCATCGGCGCAGGACGTACCGGCGATAATCTCGACGGCCGCGGCTGGGTGAAGGGCGACATTTCGTTCAATATCATCGGATCGACCAACACCGGCGTCACCTCGATCAACAAAGGCAATCTGGGTACCGCAGAGACTCCCAGTGTCGTCGACGGCACGATCGAGAACTCCGTTTTGTCTGGTGCATTCATCGGCTTACAGACCGGCGGCTCGAATATGATCTATGCCGATACCACCCTGCGGGTGATCAATTCCAGGACCGGCGCTTTCAGCATCCTGTCCTCTTACACTGATGCGACAGTCTCCGGCACGGCGAACCTGGAAATCACCGGATCCAGCATGGGCAACATCGCTACCGACGTGCGCGGCGAGGTGCACGAAAACGCCACCTTTAACCTGACGTTCAAGGCCTCCGAAACGCAGAGCGTGGTCGGCGCGATCAGCGGCGAATGGAAAACCCTCACGGTCGAAGCGGGCGCGAACGTCCGTGCCACCTCCATCGCGGGCGTTGCCAGCATCTCGCTGAACGCCGAGAACGCCATCTCCGCCGGCACGATCTCCGGGATCGGCACCCTGACCCTGACTGATGACTCCCTGGGCAAAGGCGACGTCATCCTCGTTGGCGGCGTTACCGCTTTCGAAGACGGCGACATCGAGACCGTCCTGATCAACAACAAGGAATACACCTACGGCTCGTTCGGCGGCCAGTACTCTCTCTCCGGCGGCAACCTGGTTGCCCACCTCGGCGAGACCTACCTGGTGAACAGCGCTTACGCCGGCAACGGCATCACTACGTCCCTCGGCCTCAAGGGCTACAAGGACCTCTCCGCTGCCCAGACCGCGGCTGCTTCGAGCGGCGCGTCCATCGCGTTCACCACGCTTGACGAAGAAGTCGGTGCCCCGGTGTTCACGGAAGACATCGAGACCAAGGGCATCGTCACCATGATCGCCGGCGCTGATGAATACAATCAGATCGATTTCGGCGGCTATGGCATCACCATCGGCAGTGCTGATGTTGTGGATAACGCGCAGGTGAGCGTGTCTACTGCTACTAATATTGGCACCGTGAAAATCGGCAATGTCTCCGGCACCGTCAAGGCTTCGATCGAAAACGCCGTTTCGGATTACGGCTACGGGATCGGATCCATCGATCTGACGACCGGCTCCGCCGCGGCAGCCGAGATTTCTGTTGCCGACAGCTCCATCGGCTCGATCAAGCTCGCCAATAATGCGATCACCGGTACGATGACCCTCAAGAACTCGCTGGTCGACGCCATCTACGGCGGCGAGAGCGGAATCGTTCTCGAAGGTTCCGCCAACATCGTCGGAACCGTTTATTCCGAAGGCAACGCCGCCGGCCTCAAGCTGGGCGACTCCGTTGTCACGAACTATGTGGCCGGCCTCTCCACTGCAAGTGAACCGCGCGCTACGCTGGTTTACAATGACGGAGTCTCCGCCACGAACCTGATCATCGCTGACGCGACCGTTGCCTATGACGCGGAAAGCGAATCCTACGTCATTTCCGGCATCGACAACACCGTTGGCAAGATCGAAGCCACCATCACCGGCGGCAAAGTTGAAAAGGTCCTCATCGGCGGCAGCAACGTCGTCACCGACGGCGTGAAAGTCACCCTCTCCGGCGGCTCCTTCGGCAGCATCGCGTTCGGCGAAGGCATCGGCGAAGGCCAGGTCGACGTGACATTCGCTGGCGGCACCGTTGCTCCGATCAACGGCACGTTCTACGGCCTCGTGTACGGCGCATCCGTCACCTCCCTCGACGGCGGCATCTACAGCGGCGAAGAACTGATCCGTTCCGTCGGCGGCAACGTGAATGTCGAAGGCAACGCGAAGGTCGGAGCCCTCCTGAACTTCACGAACCTCGCTGTTACCGGCGGTACTCTGAACATCGCCAGCACCGGCAGCGACAACAAGTCCGTCCTTTCCGCGGACAACGTCCTGGTTCTCAGCGGCGACATCCTGAACCGCCGCACCATCCAGGCCGGCAGCATCACGGCTGGCAACCTGGACAACTACGGTATCGTCGGCACGAAGCGCGACAGCGCTGCTGACGCGGGTATCGCCCTGTCCGGCAACCTGTACAGCATCGACTTCATCCGTACGTCCGTCCTGACGGTCGGCGGCAACTTCAAGAACGAAGGCGAAATCACCACCGTCGGCGACATCACGGTCAAAGGTTCCTTCGAGAACCACGGCCAGATCTACGTCCGCAGCTCGTTCTCCACGGACGGCGTGTTCACCCAGGATGGCGGCATCGCCCTCAACGACGTTGACATGGTCAACACCGGCGTAGGCGCGTTCATCAGCACCGGCTTCCTGACCGGCGTCAAGAACCTCTCGACCGGCAAGCTGTATGTGACCGGCGGCGCCGACATCAATGGCAACATCACGATCGACGCTGGCGCGGAAGTCGCGTTCACGAACAAGGCCGTGAAGGATGATTCTTCCGAGTTCTACACGAACGGCCTGAAGCTCACCGGCAAGATCACGATGTACGACACGTCCAACCTGATCGTGTCCGGCACGCTGACCTCCAACACCCAGACCCTCACGATCAACGCGGGCGGCCTGATCGGCGCCAACGAAATCGTTCGCGCTGAAGGCGGCCTCGACGCCTGGACCATCAGCTGGGGCGAAGGACTCAAGGCCGGCGACTACGGCGTTGCCCAGACCTCCACGTCCATCATCCTCTACTCCATCGACGATCTCTATGTGAGCTCCGATTTTGCCGGTTATGAAGACGGCGATACCGTCGCCATTAACGGCAAGAGCTTCCTGTTCGGCACGAACGCATTCGCGACCGTCGAGGATGCCATCTACTTCGCCAAGAACAACGCTTATGCCAGCGCGACGAAGTCCAGCATCCACCTCTACAAAGAAAACACCGGCATTGACATCGACGCCGAAGATTTCGCCGTCGTCCTTGAAGACTCCACCGTCGGCAAGGTCACGACCACGAAGGGCATCACTGTCATTTCCAACAGCACGATTGCGAGCATCGACTCGGCCTCCGGCCTCACGATCGATGCCGATGCCAAGCTGACCATCGCGGACACCATCCCCGAAGGCCTCGCCGTCTCCATCGACGCAGCTTCCGGTTCCGGCGCCCGCCAGGTCCTCACCGTCGATCCGACGAAGGTCACCTTCGCGGACGGCCAGGTCACGGTCCATGCTCCGCTCGGCAACACCACCTACACGGCAGATGTCACGGAAGCCGGCACGGTCTTCCTGAAGGCCGACGCCAACATCTTCTACGCTCCTGGCCTCTACAAGACCGAGGGCGAAGGTGAAGAAGCGCACCTCGTTCCGAACTTCGTTGACGGCGCGATCGACGCGGCCACCGGCGATGCTCTCTTCGACGGCGTGAACGTCTTCGCGGACAAGGATGCGGCAGCTGCAGCGGCCAAGGCCGCCGGCGCCACCCTCTACCTCGTCGGCGTTTCCAAAGCCGAGAGCTTCGAGGGCGTCAATGCCGTTGCCATCGAGTACAGCGGCACCAGCAGCATCTACGGCAACACCGTTGCGGACGGCGAAATCTTCACGTCCGACACCGCGATCTCCACGACGATCTCCGGTTCTTCCTCCAGCGCCAAGGTGTACGGTATCGCCAAGTCCTACAACGTCTCCGGCGACTACACGTTCACCGCGACGAACGTCAACCTGTCCGCTGATACGAGCGCGCTCTACATCACCGGCAACGACGTGAACAACGTGATGAACGGCAACATCACCGCCGAACTCACGAACGTCAGCGTCCGCGGCCGCCAGGACAAGCCGTGGAACAGCCCCGGCCGTTCCTGGAACGAAGGTATCTACATCGGCTACGGCAGCTTCGGCACCGACGAGAACAACCCGATCGACATCAACATCACGATGCGCGGTGTCACGTCCGGCAACTCCGGCTTCTACGGCATCCAGACCCAGCCGAGCGACGGTCCGCACGATATCGACACCAGCACGAGCGGAACGGATCCGAAGGACCAGGTTCGTCAGGACATCAACGCGAACATCGACATCAAGGTGTACGACTCCATCTTCGGCGGTACGTTCACGGTCCTGAACACCAACAACGAACACTGGGATGCCAACGGTGCTTCTCTGCTGAACACCTACTTCACGTCCGGCAGCATCACCGTTGAGATCGGTAACACCAACTTCGGTGACAACAACATCCGACTCGGCGCTTCCCTCCAGCTCGGCGGCAAGGCCATTCAGGCGTTCAACGTCCCGAACACCCTGCACATCGTCGCCACGGACAACGGCACCGCGACCTACGCGTCCTATGTTAATGAATGGGACACCATCATCGTCGACGCCACTGCCCAGCTGGTCATCTCCGGCGACATGCAGTACTCCACGGTCTTCGACGCCTCCGCGCCGCTTGATGGCGCAGGTACCCTGACCCAGGTCATGATCAATATGTCCGGCTACAAGAGCGGCACGCACAACGTGATCACCGCCGGCGGCCAGATCATGACGGACAGCAACCTGAGCAACATCACGGTCATCGGCGACAACGACCTTACCGGTCAGTGCCAGCTGGCTTACTCCATCGTCGGATCTCAGCTGAAGGGCATCTACGTGTTCGACAAGGCTGACGACATGTATGTCAACAGCGGCTACACCGATGAAGTCAACGGCACGAAGGTGAAGGGCCAGGAACTGCTCCTGAACTACAACGCCCACACCAGCTTCGGCAACGCCCTGAAGTATGCTGACGAATGGCACGGCTCGATCATCGTGACCGGCGGCAGCTACGAAGAGCAGGATTTCCACGGCAACAACGTCGAAATCAGCAACGCCACGGTCGGCACCCTGACCCTCGGCAGAGACGCCCAGACCCTCACCGAAGCCACCCTGACCCTCAAGGACGGCGCGGTCGTCAACAGCGCTGACGGCTCCAAGGGAACCGGCAAGCTGGCGACCACCACCCTCGAAATCGCAGGCGCGGCCTCTGTCGGCGACGTCATCGACTTCACCAACGTCAAGATGAAGAAGGGCCTCGAAGTCACGATGGGCAACCTCACCGGCGCCGGCCTCTCCATCTACTCCGACACCGTGATCAACGCCAAGAGCGTCAGCTTCGGCGGCACCGAGAAGATCGTCATCGACGTGACCGGCTACACCGGCAAGGGCCATGCCGTGATCTCCACGGAAAATGGCATCTCCGGCTTCAGCTCCTCCATGGTCGAGAAAGTCGCGTTCGACAAGGGCAAGACGAAGACCGACCTCTCCAAGTATGACCTCAGAGTCGTCGGCAATGCCCTGGTCCTCGCGACCCAGATCAAGTCCGATACCTATCTGAACAGCGCCTACACCGCGGCAGCCCTCGGCGATGGCATGGTCCTCGAAGACGGCTCCTACCTCGAGTACGGCTTCAACGCGTTCGACGATGCCACCGCAGCTGCGGCGAACCTCGGCAGCGCGAAGAACACCCTGACCGTCACCGGCGGCGAAATCACCGGCGACATCAAGCTCGGCGGCGCCAACTTCGTCATGGATGAAGGCGTTGTGAACGGCGTCGTGTACGCTTGCGTCAACACTGCGGACCGCGGCGGCTTCTACTCCGACAAGACCTACACGGTCAAGGGCGGAACCATCGGCGGCATCGACCTGACCGCCGGCGAAGGCGCGTTCTACGCGACCAACTCCGCGATCAGCCTCGGCAAGGATGTCACGGTCACCGGTAACATCATCGGCGGCGGCGACACCGTGATCACCTCGTCCGGCAAGTTCTCTGTCGCCGGCGTCATCACCGGCGTCTCCTCCATCACGCTGAATGCCGACGGCTTCCTCTCCGCGGGCGGCATCAACCTCGGCAGCGGCGAAGGCGAAAGCATCACTTCCGGCCTCGTCTACGTCAAGGCTGTTCCGTTCACCACCGAGGAAGGCAACCGTCGTCTCCTCGTCGACAGTGAAACGGATATCCTGAACGCCAAGTTCGAGTCCGATGCAGGCGTTGCGGTTTATTCCACCGGCAAGCAGGTGTACGTGCTCGACCTGAGCCGCATCTACTTCGACCCGACCTTCACGGCCGAAGTCGACGGCACCAAGGCTGCCAACGGCGATACCCTCCTCTGGGGTGTCAACGCGTTCAACGACCGCACGGCCGCCCTCAACGCAGCCGTTTCCGGTTCCACGCTGTTCGTCAGCAACCGCAGCGGCAACTTCAACACGAACGACAAGGCCATGAACCTGGAGATCTCCGCCAGCAACATGGGCACGATCACCAACTGGAATGCCGGCGGCGACCAGACGTTCAATGGCGACATCATCGTCAAGATCACCGACAGCACGATCGGTACCGACGGCAGCAACGATTCCACGCACCTCGCTGCCCGCAACTCCAATGGCACGCCGTATCAGCACCGCAATACCATCAACGGTAAGATCGATGTTACGGTTGAGAACTCCACGATCGGTAACGGCACCAGCCGCACCCTGCAGGTTTCTGACTACATCATCATGGGTCAGGACGGCAACACGTTCGACTTCACCCTGAAGAATGTCGTCGTCAACAACAGTGACTTCGAGATCTTCGGTGACTCCCGTATGGGCATCGACGACAACGGTACGGTCAACGGCAAGAACCAGCCCGTCAGCTTCACGATGGAGAATGTGACTTGCGGTTACAACCCGATCTGGTACCTCGTCGAAGGCGACTACTTCGGCGCCAGCCAGTACACCATCTCGATGAAGAATGTCGATCTTGGTAACGGCAGCATGCAGATTACCACCTTCGGTAACTGGAGCTGGGGTACCCCGAACGGTACTGCCGATGTCGCGTTCAACATCGAAGACTCCATCGTCCGCGGCGCGATCAGCCCGGACCGTGCGGTCAGAGACAATGGACAGGGCCACAATAACACCCAGCGTGAAACCCAGACCTTCACCGGCGACAAGGTCCTGAACATCACCGGCACCAACACCGTCCTGGAAGTCCGCTCCTTCAAGAAGATCAACTTCCTGAGCGCGGATGCCTACCTCGAAGGCAACACCCTTACGATGTCCTCCCTCGACCAGGTCGATCCCGATGATGAAGAAGAACGCAAGAACCGCATTGAGATCACGGTTGACGCCACCGGCTACACCGGCGCCAGCAAGCTCATGGCCAAGATGAACAACTCGCTGACGGTCAACAACGCCGATCTGATCGTGAAGCAGGATGGCAACAAGTACACGCTCGTTGCCGGTAACAAGGGCCTGCTCCTGTTCGACGGCGTCGTCGGCAACCTGTTCTACAACCCCGGTTACATCAGCAATGCCGAAGTCGTCGGCCTGATCGCTCCCGATGGAGAGACCTTCCTCGTCAAGTCGATTCTCGACGAATACGATGAGGTCCTGGTCAAGGGCAACGCCTACGGCGAAGCTGACGGCACTGCAGCCGACCTCCTCGGCTTCGAAGCCGCGAAGGCCAACCTGACTGCCGGTAACAAGCTATACATCACCGGCGGCGTCTTCGACGAAGATCACCCGATCTACGGCACGCTCGCGGATGAAGAGTCCGTCGCGTTCGTCGACCTCGTCATCACCGACGGTACGTTCTTCTCCGTGGCCGCGGCCGACACCAACTACGGCAAGTATGTGACTGGCGACGCCACGATCACGCTCGCCGGCGGCAACTTCGGTTTCGAGATCGAGGAAGAAGTCTACGACGCCGAACAGGATGCCTACGTCAAGGTCAAGAGCTTTGTCGGCGGCAACCTCTCCGGCGACAAGGGCAACAGCACCAAGGCCGACCTGAGCATCACCGCGAACGTCACCGTCCATGGCGACATCGCCGACTTCAAGTCCGTCACGATCGATTGCGCGAACGGCTACCTGACCGCTGACAAGACCCTCGGCGTCGACTCCATCGTCCTCGATGTCGTCGGCTACGAAGGCGCCAGCAAGGCCGTCCTTACCTGCGCCGCTCTGGCTGACCTCAGCGACGTCGAACTCGCCGCTCTGATCACGGTCAAGGGCGAAGGCCAGTACTACTTCGATAAGAAGGATACCCTCTGGCTGGTTTCCGAAGGCAAGGGCAACGTCTACTTCTGCACCGACTGGACCAGCGGCGCCGATATCGACGGTACCGTCTACAACGGCGACCTCCTGATCTGGGGCGTGAACGCGTTCGGCGCGCTCAATGCTGACGCGATCATGAGCCGCGCCGACGTCGACAGCACGATCTACGTCCTCGGCGGCAACTTCGGTACGGAAGTCATCGACCTCACCGGCTTCGGCCCGGCCACCATCCAGCTCGATGGCGGCAGCGTCGGCGGCTTCACGGTCGATGCAGGCTCCTCCATCAGCATCACTGCCACCACCGCTTCCGTCAACCTCAGCGCCCTCAATGGCGTCCCGGTTGTCGAAGGCGAAGGCGAAGAAGCCACGACCACGGTCGGCTACAGCCTGACCACCAATGGCACCAACGCCGTTACGCTCGGCACCATCGAAGGCATCAAGGACTTCTCCTTCACCGCCACGACGGCTGCCAACCTCACGGTCGATTCGATCACCTACCTCGAAGACGGCGGCACTCTTACCATCGACTTCGCCGGTTACACGTTCGAAGGCGACACGACTGTCCTCCTGAAGGCCAACAAGGGTATCAACAACTTCCTGCAGATCATCTCTCCGGAGCCGGTCGAGGAAGGCGAAGAAGCCGGCGAACCTTACTCGCTGACGGTCATCGATGCCAAGAACAACGATGGCAACCTGATGCCGTACTACGACGCGGCCTCCAAGTCCATCATCGTTGCCAAGACCGGCAATGCCGGCTTCCTCGGCTCGACCTACAATGATTCCATCAACGGCACCACCCAGGTGGTCAACGGTGTGACGAACACGCTGGTCTACGGCTACAACGCCGGCAGCTCGCTCTCCCGCATCGTTTCCCTCCTCTCGGACGGCGACACGCTGTTCGTCGACGGTGTCAACCGTGAACTGATGGATCAGAGCAAGGACCTCAACGCCGTCATTAAGGACAGCACGGTCAGCAACATCCAGCTCGGTGTCACCAACGATTCGAACGCTCCGCACACTCGCTCTGGCAACTACACTGTCCAGGTCGATAACACCACGATCACCGCTCGTTCCGCATTCGCGGGCCGCGGCACTGCCAGCGACAACGCCAATACCCGCGTGACCATCGTCGCCGGTGTGTACGATGAAGAAGCCGCTGCCATCGTCGGCAGCAACGACTTCACGTTCAACGGCCTCGTCTACAACGACAGCGGCAGCACCGACAACGTGTTCTGCGTCACGCAGTATGCGAACATTGCCGGCGACACGATCAATGTCACCGTCAATGATTCCACGCTCAACTGCGACGTGCACATGTTCGACAACGTCTGGGGCGTGAACGGCGACCAGCTGAAGCAGTTGAACGTTGCCTGGAACAACGTCTCCAACACCGCTTCCAAGTGGATGTGGATCTGGGATCCGCGTGAGGCCAATGCCACGAGCATCAACTTCACCATCTCCGATTCTTCGTTCACCTCTGGCAACCGTGACTACACGGTCGGTCTCTTCGGCGACAACGCCGGCGACTACAGCGGAGAAGCCAACGTCACCATCAAGAATCTCACCCTGAACGGCCGTCTCTCCGGCGCCCGCGGTCTCAACACCGGCGATGTCGATGTTGCCTTCACCGACAGCGCCAAGATTACGCTCCATGTCCAGGGCACCAACGACATCGACCTCGTGAAGATGTTCAAGGAAGTCGAGATTGCCGAAGACGGCCTCCTCACCGGCGGCACGGTCTCCCTGGCTAATGGCAACACCGGATTCCTCCTCCACAGCACTGCCGATTACGATGGCGGCGCGAAGGTGTACGTCTCCGTGACCGAAGCGATCAACAATGCCTCCGGCGCCAAGATCGTCGACGCTGACGGCAACGAGATCACCGACGGCGCGTACAAGGCTGTTGTCGGCGCGAAGAGCGTGTTCATCTACAAGGCCAACACGGGCGACGTCTACTACAGCTCGCAGTACAACAACGGCATCGACGGCACGTCTGTGACGGATCTCGACGGCACGAAGAACCTCCTCGTGTTCGGCGACAACGCCGTCTCGACCTCGAAGGCTGCTTATGCTGCCCTCGCTGTCGAAGGCCGCGCCAATGCCGCGTTCCACGTCGAAAACGCTCAGGACACCAACCTGTTCGCCAGCGGTCACACCACCATCGTCAATGGCGGCGTGATCACGAACCTCTATGGCGGTGCCAGCTGGACCACCACGAAGGTCGACAGCGGCGAAGTTGACGGAAACGGCGACCCGATCATGGTCAACCAGACCACTCCGGCCGAAGACGTCGCGTTTGCCGACATCACCGTGAACAAGGGTGTCAGCGTGACGAACATCTACGCCGCAGCCGAGAACTCCAAGGTCGCCGGCAACGCTCTGATCACCATCGCCGATGGCGTGACCATCGCCGGTGCGATCGATGGCGGCGCCGCTTTCGTCACCGGTAACAGCAGTCTCGTCTTCAACGGTGCTGCTACTGCCAAGACCATCAGCGACTTCGACTCCGTCACGGTCAAGGCCGGCGACATCGTCACCCTGTCCGGCGAATTCTCCGGCACCGCGATCACGATCGACGCCACTGGCTTCAAGGATGCCAGCAAGAAGGTCATGAGCGCTGCTGGATTCGTCACGGAAGCCAGCATCACCGTCAACCTGATCGGCAACGATAATAACTACGGTTACACGTTCGTCTCCGACGGCGAAACCCGCAACCTCATCATCACGACCAACGTTGTCAAGGATACTTTCGCAAACGCCGCTTGGACGGAAGGAGACGTTTCCGGCATGTTCGTCGGCGATACGCTCCTGACCTGGAACCAGAACGCGTTCAACACCGCGGCTGGCGCTGCGGCGGTCATCGGCGAAGGCAATGTCCTCTACGTCAACGGCGCGTTCGCTGCTGATGATAATGTGGCGCTTGCCCTCGGCAACGACGTCGTCATCGACGAAGCCACCACGCTTGGCTCCATCGCCACGGCTGGTAAGCTCACCGTTGGCAAGACCCTCGCGGCCAGCGAAATCAGCGGCATCTCCGCCCTGAATATGGCTGCGGGCGCGAAGGCCATCACCGTTACCGGCGGTATCGCGCTGGGCGATGAAGGCAAGATCACGATCGACGTGACCGGCTTCACTGCTGCTGCGGATGACGTGGTCGTCCTCTCCACCGGTTCCGGCATCACCGTCGGCGAAGGCGAAGCCGCGGTCGCTCTGACCGACGCTTCCATCTCCGTCACCGGCACTGGCGCAGGCGCGTACCACGCGTACTACAGCGCTGACGATTCCAGCATCCACCTGCTCCGCCTCGATACGTTCTATCTGAGCTCCCAGTGGGAAGGCGGCAACAACATGCCCGAATACTTCGACGCCACCGGCGAGAAGCTGATCTACAACGTCAACGCGTTCGACCGCATGAACACGGTCGGTCCGAAGTTCGTTGATGGTCAGAAGTTCTGGGCATACCGCCGCAACGGCTCCATCCACACCGGTGGTCCGAGCGACGTCCTGCCCGAAGGCGAAGACGGCAAGTTCCTCAGCGAAATCCACGTTGTCGAAAGCACCGTTGACCGTCTCGTCATCGGCGGCACGACCGGCGAGGCTGTCTATGTCGGCGACACGAAGATCATCGTCGAGAACAGCACCATCGCGACCAGCAACGACGATGACAGCTGGCTGGTGTCCAACGTGACCGCGGATAACCCGTGGAGTCACCGCAACACCCTGTTCGGCTCCATTACGGTCGATGTCAAGGATTCCACGATCGGCAATGCCACCAACGCCGGCGGAACGCTACGTATCATCAACTACACCAATGTTGCTGATCGTTCCGAAACCGAGAAGTCCTCGATCAATGTGAACTTCACGAACACCGATATTTACAAGGCCGTGCGGTTCCTCGGTGACTCCCCGATGGGTAAAGAAGTCCAGCGTGAAGAGTTCAGCGTGTCCGACCTCGTCGAAGACGGCGGCGTCGGTACGACCGAAGCTCTCAACATCAACCTCGACAAGGTCAATGTCGGCGGTGCTGTCGAATGGGCGATCCGCGGTGGCGGTGCCCGCAATGACATCACTGGCGGCGTTGTCACGGTCAGCATGAAGGATACCACCTTCGGCGCCCAGGCCGTCTTCGCAATCGAAGATAACTGGAACGAAGGCAACGGTGTCGACAGCGACCTGCCGAAGTGCGGAAGCGACTTCATCTTCAACGTTGAAAACACGACCATCAACGGTTACCTGGTCGCCGGACGCCGTGACTATAACTCGGCTCTTGCTGACTTGTCCGTTAATGCAACGAACGGCTACGGTTACTCCGGTAATCGTGTTCTGAACGTCATTGGCAGCAACTACATCAAGAACGCGTACTTCTTCAAGGAAATCAACCTGACCAGCGATTCCTCCCTGAAGAGCGAAACCATCAAGCTGTTCTCCGGCAACGGTCTCGGCGAAGATGGCGGTGCTGTTCCTGTCGACGGTGTCATCAGCATCGATCTGACCGGCTACGAAGGCGCGAGCAAGGTTCTCGTCGCCACGTCGTTCATCTACGACGATGAAGGCAACATCATCGGCGGCGGCATCCAGAACTTCGATCCCACGAAGAGCCTGGTCGTCAAGGGCCTTGCCGAAGTCGCGGAAGGCGAAGAAGCCGCCTACACGATCCTCACTGACTACAACGCGGAAACCAAGACCATCAGCGCCATCGTGGTGAAGGGTGCCGTGAAGGACGTCTTCGTGAACAGCACCTACGTCGAAGATCAGTTCGAGTTCGGCACCGCCTACAAGAACGGCGAAGCCATGTTCTTCGGCGAAAACGCGTTCGCGACCCTCGAGGACTATGTGGACGAAGAGACCGGCGAGATCGTTCCCGGCGCGCTCACCGTCCTTGCGACCGAAGGCACCTCGCTCGTCGTTACCGGCGGCGTCGTTGAAACCACGGAGCTCCTGTCGAACAGCATCACGGTCGACGCGGGCGCCACGCTGGTTTACTACGGCTCCACGGCCATCACGGTCGACGGTATCGTTGACAACAGCGGCGCATTCGTGATCGATGCCTCCGGCTTCGTCGCTGGCGGCGATTCCGACATCCTCATCCTCTCCGCTGACGAAATCACCGGCAAGGATATCTCGGTCACCACGAAGGCCTACTCCGTTGAGAAGATCCTCAACGAAACGACCAACAAGCAGGAACTCCACCTGATCCTCAAGGCTGACAACGTGTTTGTCAACACCGCTTGGACCGGTGAAGGATATGAACCCGGCACGGAAGTCGTCATCGACGATACCACCGCGTTCATCGGTTACACCGCGTTCGCCAACGCCGACACCGCTGCTTCCAAGGTCAACACCAAGGGTACCATCACGGTCATCAACAGTGACGTGACGTTCGCCAACCCGATCGCTCGCCAGGTCACCGTGGTTGCCGGTTCCGGCTCCACCGTCCACGCGACCGTCGGCAGTGAAACGGTCGGCGCTCTCACGCTCCAGAGTGGTGCGTTTGCCTCCGGTCTCAACATCGTTGGCGCGTCCACCCTCACCGTCGAAGCCGGCGTCACCGTTACCGGCGGCCTCGGAATGAGCGCGAACGCCCAGGTCACCTTCGCTGAAGGCTCCACCCTCGACTTCAACATCGTCGGTCAGGCCGCAAACGAAGGCGCCCGCGTGACGAACTTCTCGAGCATCACCGGCACCCCGAACTTCACGGTCACGATCGACGCGGCCATGAAGGACGGCACCTACCAGCTCGCGTCCGGCGCGACCGGCTTCGCCAGCAACGTGACGCTCCAGACCACCTCCGCGGTCTACGGCGAACTCGCCTATGGCGAAAACAAGCTCTTCGACGACGGCGCTTACTACAAGCTCAACGTCGCGGATGGCATCCTGACCCTGACCAAGCAGATCTCCCGCGAGGTCATCTATGTGAACAGCGATTGGGCTGGCAAGGAAGGCCAGAGCTTCGTGGTCGAAGGCGCCACCGTCACGGTCGGCGAAGATGCCTTCGCTACTGGCGATGATGCCGCTGCCAAGGCCCTCGCAACGAATGCCACGACCATCAAGGTCGCCGGCGGCGTTGTCAGCTTCACCGATGGCATCGACAAGACCAACACGATCGTCCTGAAGGGCGCTGAACTCACCAACACCAACGTGATTGGCAAGCTCACCGTCAACGCTGAGGCCACGATCTCCGGCAAGGCCACGTTCGGCGCCGATGCCACCATCGTGGTCGACGGCACCGTCGCGTTCGACACCGCCAATGCCTCCGCGGATGTCGCCCAGTTCACCGGTCTCTCCAAGATCACCGGTAACACGGCGTACTCGCTGACGGTTTCCGGCGACGTCAAGGCCGGCGACAGCTTCCTGCTCGCCACTGGCGCTGAAGGCTTCGCTTCCGGCGTTGCCCTGAAGGGCTCTGACGTCACCCTGACGGTCGGCGAAGTCCAGAAGGTCGGCAACCTCGGCTACCTGCTCACGCTCGCTGAAGGCAACCTCAGCTTCGTCGTCACCGACAAGCCGATTCCGGAAGTCGTCTACGTGAACAGCACCTGGTCCGGCGAAGGCGAAGTTACGCTCAGCGACGGCTCCAAGGCCACGCTCGGCGAAAACGCGTTCGCCAGCTACAACAACGCAGTTGCCACCGGCACCTCCAGCATCGTCGTTGACGGTGGTGTGATCGCGTTCCCGAACGGCACCAGCGTTGCGACGACGGTCAGAACTGATGCTAAGATCAACGGCGCGTCCGCGTTCGCTTCCGCGATCACGGTCGACGGCACGATCGAGTTCAACACGCAGTACCAGATTGCCGGTATGTCCTTCGTCTCCGGCAATGCGGCCTACACGCTGGTCGTCAACACCGTCGCAGAAGGCGAGTTCACGCTTGCCACCGATGCGGCTTCGCTGGCCGGCAAGGATGTCGTGTACGGCGGAGTTACGCTGACGGTTGGCGCTGAAGCCACCACCATTGGCGACTTCTCCTTCGCTCTCAGCATCAAGGACAACGCTCTTGCTCTTACTGTTAAGGACGAGACCCCGGTTCCGCCGCCGGTGGAAATCACCAAGGCTTATGTGAACGCTGCCTGGGCGAACCTCGCAGACGGCACGGAAGTCACGGTTGGCGAGATCAAGGCCACGGTCGGCACCGATGCGTTCGGTACGGCTGACGCGGCGTTCGCCGCTGTCACGTCTGACGGTTCCATCGAGGTCGTTGCCGGCGATGTGTCCTTCACCACCACCACGGCCAAGGCTGCCACGGTCGACGCCGACGCCACTGTCATCGGCAAGGCCTCCTTCGGCGCTGCCATCACGATCAACGGCACGGTTGCGTTCGACACCGCTTATGCGACTGCCGACGCCGCCCAGATCTCCGGTTTCAGCTATGTCTCCGGCGACACGAAGTACACGCTGGCCGACACCGCCAAGACCGCGGGCACCTACCTGCTCGCCGATGGCGTTTCCGCCTTCACCAGCGGCATCGACTTCAACGGTGTCACGCTGACGGTCGGCGCTGAAGCCGTCAAGGTCGGCACGTTCAACTACGCGCTCTCCGTCGAAAACGACAAGCTCGCTCTTGCTGTTACCGAATGGACGCCTGTGGTTGTCGTCACCGACACGTTCGTGAACAAGGAATGGGCGACCCTCGCTGACGGTACTGAAGTCATGATCGGCGACAAGGCCGCTACGGTCGGCATCGATGCGTTCGGCGACGGCGATACGGCTTATCTGGCCACCGCCGCTGACGGCACGCTCACGGTCGTTGCGAACGAAGTCTCCTTCACCAATACCATTGGCAAGAACGTTGTCATCAACGACGGTGCCACGCTGACCGGCAAGGCTGCGTTCGGCGTTGCCATCACGATCAACGGCACGGTTGCGTTCGACACCGCTTATGCGACTGCCGATGCGGCCCAGTTCTCCGGCTTCAACTACGTCTCCGGCAGCACGAAGTACACGCTGAACGCTGCTGCGGTCGCGGGTACCTACCTGCTCGCCTCCGACGCTGCCACCTTCAACAGCGATGTCGCCTTCAACGGTGTCACGCTGTCTGTTGGCGCTGAAGCTGTCACGATCGGCGACTTCACCTACGCTCTCGGCATCACGGGCAACAACGCTCTCGCACTGACGATTGCCGCTGTTGAACCTCCGCCGCCGGTAGTGATTACGAAGGCCTATGTGGACAGCGCCTGGGCGCAGTACGCGGACGGCACGGAAGTCACGGTTGGCGAGATCAAGGCCACGATCGGCACCGATGCATTCGCGACCGCCGACAAGGCTCTCGCGGCTGTTACGGACGATGGTTCCATCGAAGTCGTCGCCGGTGATGCGTTCTTCACCGCAGCCACGACGAAGGCCATCACGGTCGATGCCGGTGCTACGGTCCTGGGCAAGGCCACGTTCGGCGCTGCCATCACGATCAACGGCACGGTTGCGTTCGACACCGCTTATGCGACTGCCGACGCCGCCCAGTTCAACGGCTTCAGCTATGTCTCCGGCGACACGAAGTACACGCTGAACGCTGCTGCGGTCGCGGGTACCTACCTGCTCGCCTCCGACGCTGCCACCTTCAACAGCGATGTCGCCTTCAACGGTGTCACGCTGACGGTTGGCGCTGAAGCTGTCACGATCGGCGACTTCACCTACGCTCTCGGCATCACGGACAACAACGCTCTCGCACTGACGATTGCCGCTGTTGAACCTCCGCCGCCGGTAGTGATTACGAAGGCCTATGTGGACAGCGCCTGGGCGCAGTACGCGGACGGCACGGAAGTCATGGTTGGCGACAAGGCCGCCACGATCGGTACCGATGCATTCGCGACCGCCGATGCGGCTCTCGCGGCTGTTTCGGCCGATGGTTCCATCGAAGTTGTCGGCGGCGAAGTCTTCTTCACCGCGGCCACGACGAAGGCCATCACGGTCGATGCCAATGCCACGGTCGTCGGCAAGGCCACGTTCGGCGCTGCCATCACGATCGACGGTACGGTTGCGTTCAACACCGCCAATGCCACGGCCACCACGGCCCAGTTCAACGGCTTCAACTACGTCTCCGGCAACACGAAGTACACGCTGGACGCTGCTGCGGTCGCGGGTACCTACCTGCTCGCCTCTGACGCTGCCACCTTCAACAGCGATGTCGCCTTCAACGGCGTCACGCTGAAGGTTGGCGAAGAAGCTGTCAAGGTCGGCGACTTCACCTACGCTCTCGGCATCACGGACAACAACGCTCTCGCCCTGACGGTCGCTGAGTATGTTGGACCGGTCGTGCCTGTGGTGAACGGCCCGGACGATGGCTGGAACAACTACGTGTACAACAAGAAGCTCAATCCGGTTCTGAACCCGAGTGTTGTGGATGCCGAAG
>Ga0310786_10000814_pt1 | contig 49885 bp, 78 predicted proteins | sample AusTroGonzalo_MG_FD_203881 | JGI IMG/M metagenome (GOLD analysis project Ga0310786, IMG submission 203881) | Bovine rumen microbial communities from tropical cattle in Woodstock, Queensland, Australia - Gonzalo_03 (v2) (version 2) | ecosystem: Host-associated > Mammals > Digestive system >...
TTTTTCTTCATTCTTTCTGATATTTTCCTGAATCTTTGTAATTTCCATTTTTAAATCTCCTTTTGTTTAACTTTATTTTATATTTATATTATATATAATAAATATAAAAATGTAAATAGTTTTTTTAAAAATTTTTAAATTTTTAATATAATAAATATAAAGTTAAATAAAAGGAGAAACAAATGAGAGTATTTCTTATACCTGAAAAAATTAAATATCATATGATTCAGAATGGTTTAACCAGTTTAGAATTATCTAAGATATTAAATATCAAACCAGCAAATTTTTCAAAATATACAAATGTCAACTGTAAAATTGATTATAAGAAAGCTTTACAGATTGCTAATATTTTAAAGGTCAATATTGATGAAATTGTTCAGAATAATGATAAAATCAAAGAAAATATAGATAATGAAATAATTGATGATTTATATTTAAGAAATAAATTATTGAATCTTTGGGATAAGATAAATAATGAAACTGATAAACTATTGTTATTGGTTAAAATAAGTAAATTTGTAGAAAGTAGAAAAAAGAATGATTAATCTAACACATTATGACTTGGATGGAGTTTCTTCATCAATAGTCATTTCACATTTTATGAAAGATATTGTTCCTGTTTCCACAGGTTATAACTATCTGAAGAAAAAAGCTACAGACTTTATTGTTGGACAGTCACAAGGTATTGTAACAGACTTGAATTTTAATAAAGAACTATTTGACTTGATAAAGAAATCAAAACATAAATATCTTTATATTGACCATCATAAACTTGATTTGGATTTATCTGAATATGAAGGATTGACGTATTACATAGATGAAAGATACTGTGCTACTGCCAATATTCTTTCCTACTTCAAACAGAGAAACAAAACAACTGACAATCAGAATATAAAGAAACTTGCCTATTATACAAATGACTATGATACTTGGTTGTTAAAAACAGAAGAATCACAGATATTGAACTTCATCTTTTGGAAAGTGAAGTTTGAAAAGTTCTTTGATATGTTCAGAAATGGATATAATGAAAAATATGTTGAGGAAAACAGAAAACCATTCAGAGATGATTATGAGAATGCAAAGAAGTTTCTGAATGAATGCAGAAAGGATGAATTTGAGTATGATAATCTCAAATGCCTTGTAGTCTATGCTTCAGATTATCAGAACTTAATAACATTGTTCTATCCTAATTATCATTACTATTTCATTATTTCAGATGTTCACAAGATGAGTATAAGAACAACTACCAACATTTCATTGGAATATTCTTTTAAAGATATTGAAAAATTAGAAAATGTTGAGACTGCTGGCTGTCATGACTTTGCTGGTGGAATAAATCTTGTTCAATCATTATCTGAAGAGGAAAGTATTGATATATTTTTTAAAGTCATGAACATAGTATTAAGCTATACAATACCTGTATGAAAGGAATTATAGATGAAAAGAAGAAATAAGATTAAAAGAACAAAAGAAAACAGAGAATATTATATTGATTTGATTGAAAAACTATGTAGGGAATATGATTATGATTATCTTGACATGTGTTTTGATGTTTGGAGAGAAAAGAGTCTGTATGTAAAATCTCATTTCTATTGGATTAATATCTATGACCCTGAAGGAAATATTATTTACAGAACAAAGAACTATGGCAATTATCTTAATGCTTATGGTGAAGCAATCAAATATTTGGAAAGGATAAAATAATGGTATATCTTTGTATTTTAAGTGTAATTTTATCGTTATTGTCTTTGTTGATTAGAACATATGATAAAGATGTTTCATTATTTTTAGTATTTATTGCAATAATCTGTATTGTAATTATTTGTAATATTTTTGACGAACCACAGATAATAAAGGAAAAATGTGTCAAACTTGGAATTGGAAAATTTGTTGCTGATGATAAAGCAAATGTAAAATTCTATTTCATCAATCATAAGAATGAAATGATAGAATATGGCAGAAAACAAGAAAACAAATGAAATACATTAAAAGAACAATAGACCATTGTCCTAGATGTAATTCTACAAGTGTTGAAATAAATACTCTGAATGATTCTGTTACCCTGTCATGTAGAAAATGCTTCTGTTATTCTGTAATCAGATACCCAAAGAAAAGAAAATCAAAAAAGAAGAGAGAAAAAGAAATAATAAAGGAAATTAATGAATATTTTTATGATTTACTTGCTGACTAAAAATTTTATTTATGTAGTATATGGAATATGAAATTAATAAAAATAATTAAATTATATTAAAAAAAGTTAATATTTAATATTTACAAATATTAACTTTTTTATTATAATTAAAATGAAAGTGAAATAAATATGAAAGCTAATGAAGTTTTACAGATTCTACAAATAACAAGACCTACTCTTACAAAATATGTAAAGAGTGGTAAGATAAAATATTCTGTTAAAGGTAATGGACAATATGATTACGATATTGATTCAGTTTACAAAATGTTGAATAAAGATATTGAAAGAAAGATATATCTTTATGCAAGAGTTTCAACAATAAAACAGAAAAAAGATTTGGAAAATCAGATTCAGCTTTTAAAGAATTATTGTTTTCAGAATGGTTATAATATAAATGGTATTTTTAGTGATATTGCAAGTGGAATAAATTTTTCAAATAGGTTTGATTTTTTTAAAATGCTTGATGAAATTATTATGGGAAAAGTAAAATTTGTTATTATCACTTATAAGAATAGATTATCAAGAATAGGTTTTGAATTATTCAAACATCTATTTGAGAAATATGGTTGTGAAATAAAAGTTATATCGGAAGTTAGTTCTGAAAAATTAGATTCAGAAGAAATATTTGAGGAAATAGTAAGTTTTTTACATTGTTATTCCATGAAATTATATAGCAAAAGAAAAACTCAGAAAATAAAGGATATTATAGAGGAAAAAGAAGAATGATAGTTTCTAGGATTGAAAAACATATTATAAAATCCAATAATAAATTTTATTCGTTATTGGATAAATTTTGTTTTGAATCCAAAAATCTTTTTAATCATGCAAATTATATTGTAAGACAAGAATTTTGTAAAACAAATAAATGGATTAGATATTCAGAATTAGATACAATTCTGAAAAATGATAATGAATATCCTGATTATAGGAATATGCCTACTGCTCAATCTTCACAACAAATTCTCAGACTTATAGATAAGAATTGGACTTCGTTTTTTAAGTCTATAAAAGATTGGTCAAAAAATAAATCAAAATATTTAGGAAGACCAAAATTGCCAAAATATAAGAATAAAAATGGAAGAAATATTCTTATATTAACTAATCAAAATATAAAATTGAAAGGAGATATGCTTCATTTTCCAAAAACTTTTAAAGATTTCATCTTAAAACCGCAGTGTATTAAAAAGAAAGATTTTTATTCTATACAACAGGTTAGATTTATACCTAGAAGCAGTTATATTGAAGTTGAAATTGTTTACAATATCAAAACAAAAGATATAATACCTGATAATGGTCGATATATGAGTATTGATGTTGGTTTGGATAACTTGACAGCTATTGCAAATAATTATGATAAAAGACCATTCTTAATCAATGGCAAAGGTCTTAAATCAATAAATCAGTATTATAACAAGACTATTTCTCATTATAGAAGTATTGCTAAACAGTTAAACAAGCTTGAATATACTAAAAGAATGGATAGATTAACAAATAAAAGAAATTTTAAAATTAATGATTATATTCATAAGTCAACTAGATATATTGTGAATAAAGCTATTGAAGATAATGTTTCTGTTATTGTCATTGGATATAATAAGAATTGGAAACAATCTTCAAGAATGTCTAAAAAAGTTAATCAATCATTTGTTCAAATTCCATTCAATAAATTATTGCAACAGATACAGTATAAAGCTAATGATGTTGGAATAAAAGTCATTCTTACAGAAGAATCATATACAAGTGGAACTTCATTTTTAGATAATGAATTACCTATAAAAGAATTTTATAATAAAAAACGTAGAATAAAAAGAGGTATTTTTAAATCTAATAATGGAAAAATTATAAATTCTGATATAAATGCAAGCTATCAGATTATGAGAAAAGAATTTCCAAATGCTTTTAAACAAAGCTATGGAATAGAGGGTTTAGTGTTAAATCCATTCAAGGTAAACTTATAAAATAAGTTGATTGATAAATGTTTTATTAAAATTGTTTAATGAGATTAAATAATTTTTAATAGAATGATAACATTAATTATAGGATTTGTTTGCCTTCTTAATTAACTTAACTTCAATCTCTGATTTCACTAATCAGAGGTTCTTTTTTATAGAAAGGAGTAAATAATTATATGAACAAGAATCTATCTGAATCAAAATTCTTCAAAAGAACCGACAATAACATTTCTGCTTTAATTGAATGTGACAAGAGAATAATAAAGCATATTCATGAACAGATGATTTCACTTACAGAAAAAGTGAAATCACTGAAGAAAGAGATTCATGAACTGAAAGAAATTCAGAAATACAGAACAGAAAACAATATCACTATAGAAGATGAATTCAAGCTTTTAGGAAATAAACAATGAAAGATGACAATAATCCATTCATTACTCATGACAGTTGTCAGCCTGATTTCTTTCATAAAGAGTCTAAGACTGATAAAAAAGATTGAATTATAAATAAAACAGAAGGAAATCAAATGAATATAATTTTAAGTATCTTCATGTTTTTTGGAATTATAGTATTATTATTTCTCATGTATCTTATTTATCAGATGCTTGAAATGCTTGATACAGTCATTGATGATTGGTTAAATCTGTTTTCAGGTACAATTAAAGAATTAAAAAAGAAATGATGATTGATTATTTTATATTAATAATTTTTGGAATTTTTCTGTTTTGTGTAATGCTTTCTGTTCTTTTCATCATTGATATACATGAAAATCCATTGCTTTACATTGATATAGAAAAAGAAAGAAATAGAAAGACAGAAACTTGGAAAAGAAACAATCCATCTATTTATAGAGATATGTATGATATGCCATTATGGATAGGTCAGAGAATCATTACCATTAAAACAGTAAGAAATGGAGATATAGAGGAATGGATTGGAATAATAGAAAAATTTGAGGATGGTCATTGTGTAGTCATGGCTGATTTTGATGGATGTAATTACATTGGTCAACGTCATAACAATAACAGATTTGATATGGTAAGATATTTTGATGAAAATTTGGACAAGGAATTTCTCATTAAATCAACAAAAAAGATAGGTGAAGATATAAAAATAAAAGAATGGTTTGAAACATATGGTTAATCTTTTTCTTTCTATTCTAAAAGTATATATTTTCAAAATACATTCTAAGAATAGGAGAAAATATTATGTCTTTAGGACTTTCACCTTCAATAGAAATAGAAGAATCAGAAGTTCAATTTGCGAATATTACTAATGCCTCCAACTTTGGAGTTATGGCTGGTGCCTTTAATTGGGGTCCGGTAGAAGAAATCCTTGCTATCTCTGATGACAAGAGATTGAGAGCAAACTATGGTGGATGTGATTCAGACAACTATGGAGACTGGTTGGTTGCTTCATCATACTTAGCCTACAATAACAAACTCTACTTATCAAGAGCGGCTGGTGATGATTCCATGAATGCAGGTCTTATGGTATTCAGCAAGAATCTAATCAAGATGGAAATTCATCAGACTGTAGAAACTATTCCTCCTGAACAGGAAGGAGATGAACCTACTGAAGAACCACAGAACTTTGATTTAGTTGTTGGAGAAACTGTCACAGGTCAGACTTCAGGTGCTACAGGAAAGATAATTCTTATTGATATTGTTGATACAACTCATAAGGTTGCCTATATAGAACTCACTTCAACAACTCCATTTGAAGCTGATGAAGTAATGGTTGGAAGTTCATCCACTGCAATGGCTACCATTGATACAATAGCAGATTCTTCAACTCATGATTTCAAGGCTTATAGAAAAAACAATGAATCAATTCTTTCAGTAGTAGGTGAAGACTGTGTCAAGTTCAAATTCCTAGCAAAATATTGTGGTGAACTTGGAAACAAGATTTCAATAGCAATAGCCAATAGTGCTTCTTTTGCAACTGCCTATATCACAGGTGCTATCACCTTCAGAAGTCAGTTTGAATTTGCTCCAACAAATACACAGATTGCTCTTGCTGTATTGCTTGATAATCAGATTGTCGAAAAACATATTGTTTCACTAGTAAAAGGTTCAAAAAATTACAAAGGTGAAAACATCTACATAGAAGATTATCTTGCTCAGAATGCAAATTCAAAATATGTAGTATGCTATTGTAATGATTCTGAATCATACAATCAGGGAAATGTGACTGCAACTGTTCTTACAGGTGGTTATTATGAACTTCCTGATGCTGATGACTACATAAGATGTTATGCTCTTTACAGAAACAGAGAAGCCATTGACATAGATGTTCCTTTCTGTGGCAGAGCCGCTGATATAGAAAATGGTCTTTCTGTAGTTCAATATATCTGTGATAATCTTGTAGACAAGAGAAAAGACTGCAGGGCAGTATTTGGAGCAAGAATAGCTGATGTAGTCAATGTAGAAGTTGAAACTGCCTTGAACAATCTTGAAGCATATATTGGAAACATAGCAAGAGATACAAGCTATGCCGCCTTCTATGGTAATGCAAAATATATGTGGGATAATGACAATGGCTTATACAGATGGGTTTCAATAGCCGGTGATATTGCAGGTCTATATTCACAGTGCAATATGTGGCAAGCCCCTGCTGGTCTTAACAGAGGATTGCTCAAGAATGTAACCAAACTTGCCATTTCTCCTGAAGAAGAACAGAGAGATATTCTCTATCCAAGAGGTATCAATCCTGTATTCACTGACAAGGATGCTGGTCATGTTGTTTGGGGATTCAGAACTCTTAAGACTTCTACAGATTCACTCTTCAAATATGTTGACCATAGAGGATTGTTCATCTTATTGGAAAAGACAGTTTCAAGACTTGTAAGATTCTATCAGTTTGAAAAGAACAGTGCTTATGACAGAAAGAAACTTGTCACTGACATAGAACCAATATTTGCCAATATAAAGGGTGTCAATGGTCTTGCTGATTATAAGATTCAGTGTGATAACACTAACAATGAAGATGGTTCAAACACCATGTATATTGATATAGCTGTAAAAGTTCTTGGTTCTACTGAATGGATTGTAATAAGATTCAAGGCTGTAGCAAGTTCTGTAAACTTTGAAGAAGTTATAGGGTAAACCTCCACACTTAATCCCATAATTCAATGTGCTTGGTGAAAGAGGACTATTTATATAATCCTTTTTCACCTCTCATTGAATTTCATTAGGAATTTAAAATGGATATAGATAAGTTCAAATCTCAATTCTCTGACATATTAAGACAGAACAGATTCATCATTGAAATCTTTCCTCCTGAAGCTGTAAGAAAGGATATCAATCTTGAACTTGTCTCATGTATGGCTGTGTCAACAAGTTTTCCCTTTGGAAAAATAATTGAAAGGGAACATCTGAGATATGGAAAAAAGCATAAGATTGCAACAAACTGGGATTTAGACCCGATAAACATTTCTTTTCTTGTTGAATCAAAAGGAAAGATTCTTGACTTCTTCAAGAAATGGAAGGATTTGATTATAGATTCAGAGAATCTGATGTCCTATTATAATGAATATGCTGGTAAAATCAACATAATGATGTTGGATGTTCAGGAACAGAATATATTTGAAGCTGATTTGATTAATGCCTACCCTGCTAGTATAGAATCAATAGAACTTACAATGGATAGTGGAGATTTTTTGAAGATTCAGACTTCAATAGTGTTTTCTGATGTAAAGTATGTCTATAATGGAGAAAGCTATCCTGAAGTTGTCTATGAGGAACCAAAGAAAAGAGAATATGCTACGATGGACTTGGCAGATTTCTCTACAAGAACTATTATAACAAACATAGATTCAAAGATGTTGAGCAAACTTTCAGGCAAGATTAATGACAAGATTTCAAAATTCATCAATGATAAATTGGATAAAATCAATTTTGAAAAACTCAACAAGAAAGTTGATTTACCTATTGTTGGAGCAGTTGAAATAAATATTGGAAGTTTCTTGGAAAACAAGACAAGAGAAATAACTTCTAAATTACAGTCTGAAATAAAGACAAAGATTGACAACAAACTTTCTGATACTGCAAAGAGTTTCAATGAGAAATATGCTACGAAGCTGAATGATAAACTAAATGGTCTTAAAAGTTCAATGGAAAAGAAAGTCAGCAAGATATTCAGTTTCTAAAAGTATATATTTTTAAAATACTGAAAATAGGAGAAATTAAAATGCCTTTTACAATAGAAGAATTCAAAGCCAATTTTATTGGTGGTGCTAGAGCAAATAAATATGAAGTTCAGATTCCTTATCTACCTGACAAGATGAACAAATTTCTTGTTCAGGCTACTTCAATTCCACCTACAGAAATCAATGCTCTTCCTGTCAAATACATGGGTGCTACTGCTGTATTTGCAGGTGACAGAACTGAACCACCTACTTGGAATGTCACTATTCTCTTGGATGAAGACTATGCAGGTATGAATGAACTTGAACAGTGGCAGGAACTGATAAGACAAGTAAATTCAGGTATGGGTGTTGGTCAGCATACCACTTACAAGAAAGAAGCTTTTGTCAGTCAGTTAGGTCAGGATGGTTCTGTAATATCTGAATATAAGCTTGAAGGACTGTTCCCTGTAAGTATAGGTGAAGTAACACTTGGAGCAACTGAAGATGGTATTTCTCAGGTTCAGGTTGGATTCAGATTTGATGTAAGAAGAAAATTAAGCTGATTTGTGTTATAATAAATAAAAAGGAGAAATAAAGATGTCTGTTTATTACAATAGCGTTGGTGAAGACTGGTTCAAGAAAAATAAAGTTGAAGAATCAAAAGAAGAAACTGTGAATGAAGAAGTAAAACTTCCATTGAATTCGATATTGAAAATGTATAAAGTTCCTATGTTAACACATTCAATTTCTGATGGTAAATATTGGATTTCCGATGATGTTTCATCTTATAGTGGTGGTAATGCAAATCTTCATTATATAGACAAGAAACAGGCACAGTTGGCTTCACAAATAGTTAAATGTAAAATTATTCCTTGATAATATCTGTAATAAGATAAAAGACTAGATAATTTAATATCTAGTCTTTTTTCATTTTTAGTAAATATTTTATACATATTGAATAAATAGGAGATTTATATGTTACCTGTATTGGATTCAAGAACTGTAGAAACTTTCAAACTGCCTTACCTTAAAAAGACAATAAAGATAAAACCTTACAAAGGTGCTCAGGAAAAAAGACTATTGAATTGTCTTACAAATAAGAAAGACAGAAAGAAATGGCTTGTCAATCTGCTGGAGATAATAAAGGAAAATGTTGTTGACTGTGATATTGACTTGACAAAGTTGAAGATAGTTGATTTTCTTTTTATTACTTATAAGTTGAGAAGTATTTCAAAATCAGACAGATTTGACTATCAGGTCAAATGTTCAGGTGTTATTAAGAATGAAGATGGAACAACAAAGAAATGCAGTCATGTATTCAAGGATTCAATAAGTATGGATAACTTATTGAAAATAAAGAATATAGATGTAATACAGAAAATTGTGGATGTAAATGAAAATCTATCTTTGGAATTAGTTCCACCTGATTTGAGATATTTGTCATATATGGCAGATTTGGGAGAAAAGGAATTTGAACAGGCACAGATTTCAGACAGAATAACAGACCCTGAAAAAGAGGAAGTAAAGAACATATTTGAATTGTTTGCAAGCAAGATAGCTTTTTCTGTTTCAAAAGTAATAATAAATGAAGATGAAAAAAAGAATATCTATACTGAATTTACTGAAGATGAAGTTGTTAATAATATCTTGATGAATCTTACTGTAGATGAGATTCAGAAAATACTGAAAGAACTAGGAAATCTTATCAGTTTAAGTATTGGAATTAAAAAGGTTTGCCCTGAATGTGGCAAAGTGTATGAGGAAGAAGATGGAAGTTTTTTTCAGTTTCTCACTTAATCTATGAATATACTGATTTGAAGAGATTCTATGAAGAAATGCATGAAATGAAGCTTCAGGGATATAGTTTAAGTGAGTCTGAAGAATTGGTTCCATTTGAAAGGGATATTTTCTATTTAATGCAGAAAAATTATCTTGAAATGCTGAAGGAATTGAGGAAAAACAAATGAAATATAAAGGTATGAATGAAAATACTATCAGAAGAATGTTACAGAGCAATGAAACTGCATTGCTTCAAAAGGGTGTCACTGATATGCTCAATACTATCACTAACACTACTGATAGTCTGCTTTCTTCATTCTCAATAGAAAAATTCTTTTCAAACAAGAAATTTTCCGATTTATCAGCTTTTGTTAAAGATATTCTGAAACAGGTTGAAGATATGGGAAATAAAGCTTCAACTGCAAATATAAATAATATTGCATTGGAAAAATCAATTACTGATTTTATGAAGCAGATTAATGTGAATACAAAAAAGACTTCTGAATCAGTTAACAGGATAGTTTTATATGAAAAAGCTGAAAAACCATCAAATCTTAATGAAGATATAAAAAATTCAAAGGATTTGATTTTCAATCCCATTCAGTCTTTGATAAATACAATGGATATTCTTGATACTGATTTGAGCGAATACAGTAAAAATCTGTATGAATCAGGTAAAGAAAATCTTGAAAAGACTTTTAAACCTCTTACAGAAACATTGAAAAAATTTGAATCAAAAGGTATTATGAGTAGTAATGACCCTTTGAATATACCTAGACCTGTTGCAATACTTAAAGGTGTTATTGAAACTGCTAAAGAAAGTATGAAAACAGGTAGTATTGTTGATTTTTTCGATAAAGGTATAGAAAATTTCAATAAAACTGTTGATAAAATTACAGATGTAAAGAATTATGATATTAATATATCTAAAATTTTTAAATCAAATACAGATTTTCTTAAATCTATTCTTTCAGGAACCATGAATTTATTTACAGGTAAAAAATCTGATTATACAGAAGAACAATCAAAAGATGAGGAAAAACAAAGAAGTATAACACAGAATCAGCTTGCAGAAAGACAGTTAGGCTGGTTACAGGGTTCTTTAATGCCTTGGCTGAAGAAATTTGGGGAAGAACAGAGACTTGAATCAGATGGATTCATAGCAACATTCTTTCCAATGTTAGCTTCAATGATTAATGCTTCTCCTCTTCTACTCAAGCTTATTGGATTTGCAAAGATGTTTCTCACCATTGGTGGAGCTATATTTGGAGCAGTGAAGTTTGTTGAAGGAATACAGAAAGCAGTTGATGTTCTAGGTCATGAAATAGACTTTACAAGTTTACATGGATGGTTGGAAGCTTTGAATCTTGGTATAGGAAATATAGTTTCTTCAATTACAGGAATAGATTTGAAAACAGTCTATAAATGGCTTGATAATTTTGACAGAACATTGGCAAATGCATATAAAAGATATTTAGCTCCAATTTTCAATAGTATTTGGAAATCAGTCAAAGAAACAGTGATATCTGCATATAATGCTATATTACAACCAATTATCAATAAAGTTGACAATTTCTTTACAGAATTTTCTGGTAAGTTTCCTGAAATAGTGCAATTATTTAAAGATGTAAAAGATTTTATTGTAACTGGTATGTGGCCGGTACTCAGAAATATGTTCACTGATATAATGTCTGGTATTGGAAAGGCTTTCAAACCTGTAGTATCATTAATAAGCAATGATGATACAGATTGGGGAGATTTTCTTGCAACATTGATGAGTCCTATAGAAACAATCTCTACAGGTGTTACAGAAATAATGAAATATGTTGTGACATTTTATGAAATGCTTACAAAAAGTAGTGGAGTGGGTGAATTCTTTGACCCTGACAAATGGAAAAAGACTTATGAAGAAGTAGGGAAAAGTTCATATTTTACGGGCAACAGATATGCTGATGAAATAAACAGACTTAATGAAGCAAGTGAAAATTATCTGAAAAGAATAGGTGAAGAATGGATTCCAAAAAGAAAAAAATATGAACAAATGTCACTTTCTGATTTTGGAATTTCAAGTGAAACTTATTCAAATTACAGAGATATTTGGAATAACATTATCAAGGAAAAACTTTCAAAAGAAGATTCTGAAGCTCTTGACAGAATATTGAAGAATTATGAACTTACTGCTGAATTGTCAACTCCTCAGAAATATGCAAGAGATAAACAGATAATGGAAGATTTCAAAAGATTACAGTTGTCAGGAATTGAAGCAAATATTTCTGGTTATAAAAAATATATTGAAGAAAATGATAGAAAAGTGAAAGAACTGAAAAAACAGAATGAACAGGAAAAATTCATTGAAGCTCAAATGAGAAGTAAAGGCATTTCAAGAGATGAAGCCTATAAACTTTGGAGTAGAATGCAGTCAAGACAGAAAGAAAATTCTATTGAATCTGTAAAAGATAAAGACAAGGTTATTGATGCTCAGAATGAAATGTCAGCAAATCAGCAGGCAGAAATGAAGGCTGATGAGACTAAACCTGCTCAGCCGACAATAAATGCAAATGGCAGTGGAAATGTAATCAACAATTACAACAATAATGTGACTACTTCAAATATTCAGTCTGATGTAAAGGAACAGCAGATGATGAAGAGTGCTGAAAATACAGCTAATTAAAAGGATTGATGAAATGTTAGGTGAAAATGTTTTCTACTATGAAATGATAAAGAAATATATTGTAGCTTTCGGTTGTCTGTTCAATGACATTCATGTATTAAGAACAGACAAGGAAAACAATACAGTGAAGGATATAAAAGTTCCTATAACCTTTGCTGAGAAACAGAAAGTTGCATATCAGATAAATTCAATAAACTCAAGAAATAATGACTTCTATCCTGTTTCTTCAATTATTCCAAGACTTTCATATATGCTGAACAGTTCGATAGAATTTGATTCACAGAGAGTTTTGAATCCTATATTGAAAAGAACAAACAAGATAAATACAGATGGAGTCAACAATGAAATAGGAGTGGGAAGACCATTCAACTTTGCCTTTCAGTTGTCTATTTGGACAAAATATCTAGATGATATGTTTCAGATTATTGAACAGATATTATCTTTCTTTCATCCTGACTATCATCTTACAATAAAAGAAATACCTGAATTGGATATTGAATCTTCTGTTCCTGTAGTCTTTCAGACTTGCAGTCCAAATTTTGAGAATGAATTTGGAGAACAAGGACAGAGAGTTCTGAAGTTTGATATGGATTTCATTGTAAAAGGCTGGATTTATCCACCAATAAAGAATGCTCAGATTCTTGAAAACATCAGAGTAAGATTTAATGAATATGATTCAAGGGAAAACATAGCCACAATCAGAAATGAATTTGACGATGACATAAACAAATATTATTCAGCTATTTTGGAAAAGATTGACCCATATTATGAAGAAAAATTGGATGCTCCTGTAAGTGAATTGGCTGATGTTTCTCAAGTAATATTAAATGTTTATAAAAGTGAAGAAATGCCGATACTGAAGGAAGATGAGTATGAGGCTTATTGGTTCGATGAGAAGAATGGATTCAGATATTTCCTGAAAAAAGATAAAGAGGGAAATATAGAGAAAGTATTGTTATAGTAAATATCTTAAATAAAGGAGAAATTCAAAATGATTAGAAAATTCAATGATTTCATAGTAAAAGAATCTGCCAATGCTCCCGGAGAGATAGATATATTTCTTGGAGGTTTTATAGGTAAATATGGTTTTATGCAAAATCTTAACAATCTTGCACAGAAAATTGATGATGGAATAGGATGGGTTGATATTACACCTATAAATGGTAGATATTATGATAAAATCAATATAAGAATTGCAAGAAAAAATGGCAAGACTGAAGTTGTTTCTATTGATTTCAATAAAATCAATATGTTACCAAAAGATTTTGTAGTATTTTCTCAAAATCTTGAAAAACTGATGAAAGATGTTTCAAAGATAGATATAACAGAACATATTATTGAAGATTAATGAATCTAAAAGAAAAAGACTAGGTAAATCAATACCTAGTCTTTTTTGTTTATACTAATCACCAAATTTTTTCAATCAAGTAATCATAAGTATGTCTTACATTATCAATTCTAGCTTCAGAATCTTCTGTTCCTTGTTTTACTATTACACCTAATTCATCCAATACTTTTTCTTTATCTGTATCTTCAATCAGTTTGAATTCATTTATTAATTTTTTCATGACATCTTCATATTCTTTTTTTATCATTTTGAATAAAGACTGATTAGGAACACTGAAACCACCTACCATTCTCTGCATATTCATTAACATTACCGCATCATGAGCCAATTCATAAAATCTGTCAAAATTTTTATTATTGGATTCATAAATAACATTTGCTTTTTTATTGAATAAATTATTGTAAATTTCTTTCTGTAACATTTTTATTCTCCTTTGAAGAAAGTTATTATATATTCCTTACCATACTTGTAGCCATCATACCTTGAAATTCTGCATTTGAACAGTTCTTCATCAGTATCATTGTCATAGACAGAAACATTATCCCAAATATGAGAATCAGGGTCATTATCTCTATTTCTCTTGCCATTTCCATAGTAGGCACCAATGTATATACCTATCTTTTCTAGTTCATCATACATCATTCTGAGTTCTGATGGTGAAATAGGTTTCTTTCCATATTTGTAGGCTATATCATTTGCCTTTCTGATTAATTCAGTAATATTCCTTTTTTCTTCCTTAATCAGTTTAGCTTTATTATAAATATTATTGTAGATTTCTTTCTGTAGCATTATTAATCTCCTTTATACTTCTTATATACTAATAAAAGGTCTATTTCTAGACCTTTTACTTTTAAAGAACCTTTACTCTTGTGAGTATTGTCTGATTTGTATTGTTAAAAACTTCATGTTTCTTTACAGTTCCTTTTATTCTGTAAGTCTTGTTTTCTTTCAAGTTCTGATTTTCAAAACTCTGAACATTAGTAAACCATACTATCATGTTGCCATTTTGATTAAATTCTACTCTTGCACTTCTGCCATACATTGTTTCAAAGTAGCTTATTCTTCTTACTTCTACTTCCAATTCTATTTTCTGATTTTCTTCACCAATGAACTGACTATTCTGAACTTTCTTCTGAAATTCTACTCTCTGTTTGTTCTTTAGGAACATATTCACTCCACAGGCTACTATTGGAAAGTATTCTTCTACTATATGGTCAAGTCTTGAAATACTTTTAAGATTGTTCATGAAGTCATTATCAAAAGTATTTGTTTCAATGTAGTTTCTATATTCTTTCAATAATTCTTCATCACCTTCAATATCGTTAAACTTGGTATTTAATACTCTTAAAAATGTTGGAACTATATTCAACTGAAAATCCTGTTCTGACTTTCTTACATATCCATCTTTCTTTATTATTTCTGTTGTGATTTTAATAACTTTTGAAAGTTCATAAGTAGGAACATAGGAACCTTTAAGAAAATCAAATTCTTCTTCAAAGTCCATTTCTGCAAACAGTTTGTAATCTGCATGAAGCTTTATTCCTGTATATTCTTCTACACAAGACTTGCCAACCACTATTTCTTTTCCTTCCTTATCTCTTAGAACAATCTGACAGGTTCTGTATCTTTCAGTGTTACAATGGTCACATCTTGTTGGCTGTATATCTGCGTATCTTTTGGAAATTCCTTCTTCACCATAAAACTGAATTACTTCAAAATCTTCATGACCTCTTGCTGGGTGTTTGATAACTCCTACTACTTCATAATCACCCATCTTTATTTCAGGTATTTCCAAAGTGAAGTCTTTTGCTACTATGTAATTTACTTCATCTTCTGTATAATCATAAAGTTCAGATTCTTCCAAAATCTGAATCTTCTGACAACCATATTTTTCTGCTTTCTTGTTTATCTTAGCAAGTCTTTCCTTGAATTCTTCCAATCTGCTTTCTGGAACTAATACTAATCTTTTCATTTTCTTTCTCCTTTTGTTTAACTTTATTTTATATTTATATTATATATAATAATTGTAAAAATGTAAATACTTTTTTAAAAAAAGTATATATTAAATTGGAAAAACTTTACTAATTTAGGAATGAAATAAAATGGAAAACAATAATTTAGATGATTTATTTGGAGATGAAACTTCTGTTGAATCTCCAATTCAGGATAATAGTGTAACTTCTGTTGAAGATGAATTGGATATACCCAAAGTGAACATCAATGTTGAACTGAAATATGAAAAAGCAGAACATAAAGGTGATATGGAAGATTATTCTGATGACATAATGTATGTCAGAAATATTCTTCTGAAAAACATATCTTCTGCTGATAAGATTCTTGAATCATTATTGAAGAAAATTGTAGCAAACGATGAAATGAATGATATGGGTGACAGTAATGCCGTAAAGAGCAGTCCAAGATATTATGAAGTTTCTTCACTGCTTATAAAATCAATATGTGATGCTGGCAAGGAATTGTTGAATCTTCATGCCACAAATCTCAAGATAAAAAATGATAATGGTATTGAAAAGAAAAATGATGAAAACAATGGAAGTAATATGAATGTTGTTGAATTAATCAGACAGATTCATAATGTTCCACAAAGTAAATAATATTATCCAATTCAAACCTTTCTTAAAGAAAATACTGTATATCGTTAATTTTGATATACAGTATTTTTTTATTTAAAACACTTCAGGTTTCAATTCTTTTATCTGTTTATAGACTTCAGCTTGTAGACTTCTGAAATTGATTATAGGATTCTTCTTTTCTTTTAGAATCTGCCATATACATTCAATAATAAAGTCATGATAGACTATTCCTAATAATTGAGGAATAAGCTTGTTATTCCAATATTCTCTGTCAGTCATTAACTTGGCATAGACTTTTTCTATTATATCCAAAGTCAGATATTTTTCAACTATTTCCTGTTCAAGAGAATATTTTTCCTTTTCATCTTTCACATATTTTTTCTGTCTGAAATCTAAAGTGACAATCTTTGCCCATACTCTTCTTCCATATCTGTTTGTAAAGTCAAGATTCTTTATCACTATTCCTTCACCTATGAAAGTATTGTCAGGAAAAAGAAAATGATTCTGATTCACAAGATTTGTAATATCTTCAACTTTTGGAAATCTTAATTTCTTCATTATAGGAACAAAATCTATCTCATATTCCTTACAGACTTTTTCTATTTCTGCATAATCAGTATAAAATTCATCTTTTGAAACAATATCGAAAACATAGAATCTGTTATATGCATCTTTTCTATAAGTTTTTATGGTATGTTTTATAAGCCATTCACCATAGATGATTCTATTAGGATATTTATTTAATAGTTTCAGATATTTTTCCTTGTTATCATAGATGTATTTCATGAAATTGACATGGTCATCATCAAGTGTTAATTCTCTGTTTCTTGAACCACAGTGAATTTCATTATCTTCCAACCATATACAACAGTTAGAACCATCTATCTTTGGCTGAATGAATACATTTCCATTCAGAATACCTTCTGTTTCGTCATAGTTTGAAAGTTTTTCTATATGCTGATATTTGATGAAGTCTGACATTATCTCATATCCTCTAGCTGGTCTATCATCTCATGTATCTGATTGGTGACATAATCTGAATTACATTCTATAATGTCATCTCCAAAGTGATTGCAGTCAAATCCTATTACATGGTCTTTCATATAAGTCACTCCACCATGAACATCAATAGTTTGAATAATATCATCAAATTCAGTCTGTTTATCATAAAGAATATGGTCTTCAGGTAGTTCTGCATATCCACAGTACCATTTGAACATTCCGTCATCATGATAAATCATGAAGTTTTTGTAGCCTTTATAGTCAGGTAAATCTGTTCTTTTTGTAATCATAGTTTAATTTCCTTTCTTCATAGTAAATATTATAAGCTGTAAAAAATAATTTTTGAGAGATTTGTTAATTGAAAAAGAAAAAACAACAGAACATTCAACCTTCAAAAAACATAGATGATATAGACATTTACATTCCAAGATTTGAAGATGAGAAATCATATATAGATGACTGCAATACAAAAATCATAGATGGAGAAAAGATGTATTACTGCTCTTGTGGTGGTTATCTGTGGTATGTAAAGGAATATGACTATTTTGTATGTGGTGATTGTAGAAAAAAATACTATAAATAAAAAAGACTAGGTTTAATTTTACCTAGTCTTTTTATTTCACCATTCCATATTCTCAAAATAGTCTTTCAGTATTCTTTTGAAACTTTCCATATCATCAAGTTCATTCTGTTTGACAATATTTTTCAGAATATGTTTACAGCTTGAATCAATATCCTGAGTAGTCAACAAATAACCATCTCTTGTATACATTACAGCAAAATAGTAGAAATCTGTATCTACCATCTTGATATAGTTCTTAATCTGTTTCACAGAATAGCCTTTATATTCTGCTATAATCTTACAACATATAATCTTTGGTAAACATGTTTCTTTCATCAATTCATTTACCATTTCAAAGATTACTTGTGCTTTTTCCTGTTTGTTCAAAGTCATAAATTCGCTTACCATTCCTTATTCTCCTTTTATTATTTTTAAATTATTTATTTATCTGTGAATATATTCCAAAAGACATTACAAATTCACATAATTCCAATTCTTCATCAGTATAAATATTCGTATCTTTAAGAATATTGATATATTCTTCAACTGTTTCATCAAGATGATTTAACATATTAAAATCTTCATTACTTATATTTTTATATAAATCCAAAAGTCTTTCATTGGCAAATTTTAATAATTTATCATTATCTTCTTTACTGATTTTTTTCTTCTTTTCTTCAAGAGTAGTATTTGAATTTACCCTTAACAGATTTTCAATAATTTCTTCTGATGTCATTTCATAGATTTTTTTCATTTTAATTTCCTTTCTAACTTTTATAAAGGGAAGTATATTTCAACTTCCTCCTTTACAACCTTTTTATAAATCTTCTGAATCAAGCATTTTTTGTGCTTTTATAATCAGTTCTTCAACCTGTTTGATTTTTCCATCAGGATTGTTATTGTTGAGTTCAATGAGCCATTCAATCATATCACCTGTAAGTTCTACAAAATCTTTTTTATCATAAACAAGTTTACCTGATTTCTTGGCTATTTTCTTCTTTTCAATTTCTATCTTCTTTTCAGCTTTTTCAGCTTTAACAGTTTCAATACCTTTTTTCTGACTTTCAATGGAGTCAGATTTTCGGATAATCTTTTCTGCCTGATAGATATTGATATTGCCTTGTTTAATTTCTTCCTGAAGTTCAGGTGAAGCATCTACAAGAGCAATTCTGTTTCTTATTACATTGATAGTCTTGCCTAATTTCTTTGAAATATCTGTCAAGGTAAGACCATAGTTTGAAAGTCTTTTTATTGCTTTTGCTTCTTCCAAAGCTGATAATGGTTCACCTGTATTAGTATTAAGAGCAAGAATCAACTGGTCAATTTCATTGATTGTCTTTCTTTCAACTATTGCAGGAATTGACTGTATCTGATGACCTTCCTTAATTGCTTTTAAAGTTGCTCTTAATCTTCTTTCACCATCAATGAGAATGAATTCATTGTCTTTATTGAGTTTAACTCTGATTGGAACAAGAACACCATTTTCAATGATTGATTCTTTCAATTCATCAAGTTTTTCTTCATCAAAGATTTCTCTTGGATTGAAAGACTGCTGAACCTTGATTTGTGTAGGGTCAATTCTGAAGTATTCAGAATAACCTTGAACTGCTACATTGTTTCTAGTTGAATTACCCATAATTTAATCTCCTTTTGATTAACTTAACTTTAACTTACATACTCATTATATATATTAAAAATAAAAATGTCAATATTAATTTTAATTATTTTTTCTTCATATAATTTTTTATTAATTCAACAATATTTCTTTTTTTATTCTTTGATATATATAATAATTCAGTTCTTATTCCTAATTTTTGACATAATAATTCATTATTACTAGTTCTAATATCTTTATCACCAGTAAAGACTACTAGATAAAACTGTTTTTTTAATTCAATCAATTCTTTTTCATCTAATATCTCATCTTTATCAGCTATGATAATTTTATGTAATTTATTATAATAATCACTTCCAACATATTCATAACTATATGTTTTTCTATTTAAAAAAGCATTTTTAAATTGAGGTAATGATGAAACAGTATGTCTTGTATGTTTATTACTATTTGTTTCTCTATATAATTTAAGTTTTTTACAATGATTATGTATTCTTTCATGTATTGTTGTTATAAAAAGTTTTTTTCCTTGATTTATATAATATTCACCAATTAAATCTAATAATTTTGAACCTATACAAAGATTTTGATAATCAGGTAATATTACTAATCTATGTATTCTAAAAATATATTTTGTATTACCAGTTGGAAATGGTAATATTGAAATAACACCAATAATGATATTATTATATTCAATATAATATAATTCAGAAGCAAGATTCATATTTTTACTTAAATAATGATAGTTTTCAAATATTCTCCATATTTGTTGTTTATACTCTTTTCTTGCTCTATATAAATGTAACTGAATTGCTCCCCCAGGCATTCACCTCTACAATCAAATACTTTTTCCTCATCTAAATCTATAACAATATCTGGTTGTAAAAATGATATGAAATCTTTATGACATGAACAAAATACAATATTATGTAAAAAATGTTTATCAATATAATTTTTAATACCTTTACAAGTTGTTTTTGCAACATTTCTATCAATAGTTGATGTAAATTCATCAAAAATCATATAAGAATCTAAATTTAAAGCTAAATCAGCTCTAAAACCTTCACCTATAGATAATACTTTTCTAGGTCTACACCATACAGGAATATTATTTAAACCAACTGACATCAATCTTTCTTTTCCATTTTCAACACTATTGAAATTTGAAATTATAGCATTTTCATTAAATTGTTTAAAATTAGATTTATAATTTTTAAATTCTTTTAAAAGAGTTGATTTACCAGAACCACTTGCACCAACAACACAACATATTTTAAATTCTTCATTTTCTAATATTTCTGGTAATTTATATGGATAAATTTTTGATTCTCCATCAAAAACATAATCAAAAGCCTTTGAAATATTTTCAATATTTTTATCAACATTAACTTTAGTTATTATAGGTTCTTCTTTTTTTTCTAATTTGCATAATATTTTACAATCATAATATTTCATTATTTTTTCTCCTTATTAATTATTTTAAATGATTATTGATTATAAATTCTAATTCATCTTTTAATTCAAAATGATTATTTATAATTTTTAATATTTGTTCAATATGTTCATTTCTTTTATTTTTATTATTTATATATTCACAAAATTCTTTTGAATCTTGTAAATTTAATAATTTTATTGTCTTTTTAAAATTTTCTTCTCCATAATTAGTAATAAAAAGAATATATTTAAAACATCTTTCATTCTCATTATTCTTATTATTTTTATTAAAAATATTTTCTTTCTTATTATTCTTTAATTTATCAATAAACTTTATTGATTTTATAGAATCAACTTCATTAACAACATATTCTTTAAAACTTTTCATAATAATCTCCTTACTATCTCAATATAACAAAAAATCTCATATTTCTATGAGATTTTTTATTTTTATCTATATGAATTTTAATCAGGCATAATGGGTAGCTTCAACAGGTTTTCCATTCCAAGGTATAGCATTACTGAACTGCATTTTAACTTCTTCTGATTTCCAACCATCAATGACTTTTTTCTTGAATGAATCACCTTCAAATTTATCTGATGGAACTTCCAATGAAGCAAGTCTCTTATTGTCAAAACTAAGTCTCTTGTTTTCAAGTTTTCTCAAGATAACTGTATCACCTTTTCTACTGAGAACCTTGTAGAAATCAACATTGGTCTGTTCATATCCCCAAGTATTAACAAGAATTGTTCCTTCCTTTATTTCCTTACCTTCCATACCCGCAAATCTTGACAATGGTTTTTCAAATGCTGTATTCTGATTTTCTTTCTGTGATTCAATATAACCTAATCTTTTCCAGTCTTTGATAAACTTATTGAAATCATTTGTCTTGACCAATTCATCCAATAATTTTTCAATGATTTTTGCAGATTCTACAGTTTCAGGAAAACCATAATTGACATTGAAATTATACTTTTTATATAAAGCACCATCCCATTTTTCATCAATTAGTTTTCCATTCTTTCCATTTATACTCAGTCCAATAAGCTGATAGACAGTCTGACCATTATCATTTACAGTTCTTAATATATCAACATAATAATTATTGCCTGAATCATCATAATCATGTTTGTTGATTTCATATATTCTGCCTTTATAACCTGTTATAGAACGGTTCTGCATAATACTACCTATTTGAAATGTTTTATTGAATACATTCTCAAATGTTTTCTGACCTCTGCCTACTGCTTCAATTACTATTTCTGACCATTTTCTCATTTTACTCACCTCTTAGAATCCTGCTTTTGCCAATATCCGCCATATTGATAGAATTCCATTCTTGACTCTGTATTCCTTGCCATTCAATTTATACAGATAGCTGAATACTCCATCAGGCATGATAGGGTCATTATTATCAGAAATGAGCATTATTTCCAAACCTTTACCTATCTTAGTATAATAACCATCATTATTCAGACATTTCTGTATTGTTTCTTCTTCTAATTTTCTTAGTCTTTCTCTTTCTTTATTCATCATACCATAGTCATAATTTACAAAAACATAAGTATTACCACCTGAAAGAATTTCACCAGTTCTTTCATCATAACGAATGTTTTCATATTTACTGACTATCTTTTCAATTTCATCTTTATCAATATCAAGTGATTTTATTTCAACATCATAGGCACTTGCACTACGTTTTCTAACAGAAATCTGACTAGGAACCTTGTAACCTGCTTTTTTCAAAGCATCTTTAATTAATGTTCCCAAATCCTGCTTTTCTTCAGCTACATAATTTATAAAAGACTTCATAATTTTCTCCTTTATTCATATTTTCTATATTTATTATAAATAATATAAATAAAAATGTAAAGTATTTTTATTAAAAATATTTACTTCTTTACCAATGATTTTTTCTCATAACAATCTTTTATAAACTTCTTTTCATCTTCATCAATGATATTAAGAATCATTCTAGCTTCATCCTTTCCTATACAGTAGAACTCCATTATATGTTTCAGAAGTTTGTTATCTTCTGAATCCTTATCTGCCTTGATATATTTCATACTTCTGTATTTTGGTTCTATCAAGTCAGACAAGAAAAGATACTTTGCATTCTTAGGAAGTTTCCAATGAATATTCATAAATTCAGCAGGAAAGACAGTTTCAACATTCATAGAGAAATAGCGATTGACCATGAAGTCATTGAATTCCTTTTCAAAACCATCTGCATTATGAAGATTATAAGACTTTGTAACATTTATATCTTTTATTATGTCAAACAGATTCATTTATTACTCCATTATCTGAATATCACCGTCTTTTACAGCATTATATATTTCTTTTTCAGGTATTAATGATAATATTTCTGAATCACCTAATGTTGAAACGCCGTCATTTTGAAAATCTTCCAATAAAGTCAATAAATAACTATAAGTGACTATAAGTCTGTCATTACTTTTTATTTCTTTTAATTTATTATTCATTATAAACTCCTTTCTAAATAAAAAATAGTATAGAACATAAATATATTCTATACTATTTTCAATTATTTTTTAACCTAGAATACCTTTAAGTTCCAATGCACAAGCCATTATATTCAATTCATAATCAATTACAAAAGCTGATTCATAACTATATTTTGCCAATGTAATGATACCCTGAGCAAGTTTTCCTTTCTCAAAGTATCTGTCTATATCCTTAAATAACTCTGAATAGAATACCTGAGCATTGATATTGAGATTTGCAACATATTTTCTCAAATCAGAAAACTTTCCTGTCTTTATAATGTTAAAAAACTCTTCTGTATTTACGGTGATACTTGCATTAACTGTTTCTACATTAAGAGCATTCTGATTAGCAAGACACTGACATCTGTTAAGTATTCTTCTGAAGTCAGGAAAGAGTTTGTTGACAATTATCTGAACTGCTTTTTCCTCATATTCGCATTTATTCAGTTTTAGAATTTCAATGACTCTTTTGTAAATCTGAGTTTTCATCTTCTTTGATTCATCTTCAGTAAATGAGAACTCAATATGCTGAAGTCTTGAAAGAAGAGCATCTGTCATCATATTTACATGATTTGTGATAAAGATAAAAGAAACATTTTCTGAAAGAGATTCTATTTCTGCTTTCAATGCTTCCTTAAGATTGATTGAAGCCTTTTCACATTCATCACAGATTATGAGTTTTCTGTTGCCATTCATTGAAACAGTCTGACCGAATGTAGCAATATCATTTCTCAATACATCAATGGAAGTGTCCTTTGACATATTAAGATATAAAGTTTCAAAATCCAATTCATCAGAAAGAATGAATGCCAAAGATGATTTTCCACAACCTGCATTTCCACTGAAAAGGAAATTTACCATTTCACCCTTTTCAATCACAGATTTAAAAAGAGTTTTGAATCTTTCAGGCAATATAATATCATCAATCTTTGTCGGTCTGTATTTCAGTCCCCAGTCTGTCGATGTTTTCTGAATATTGACTAAATCCATATATTATCCTTTCAGATTAGCTTTTGGTGCAACAAGATAGAATAATGGAATATTCTTATTTGTCCATTTTGATACTTTTCTTATCTTTTCATTTTTCACTGTCTGTTCTATCATTACTGTATAGTCACCCGGAATAATCTGTAAATTGCTTAGATTCAGCATTATTTCACCTGAACCTTCACCTTTAACTTCAATATCAAAATTATGACCTTCTGAATTTTCATCCTTTACTAAGTGAATCTGTCCCTGACCATTATCAAACTTAATCAATACAGTTTCAAGTTCAAGAATCTTGGAAAGTTTTAGAATATTATTAAGAGTTTGAAAATTAATATCAAATTCAAAATAGCCTTCATTCTTTTCAAAAAGTCTTGAATATCTTGTGAATCCTAATGGTTTTGGATTATTCTTCATTACAACTCTTTCATCAGTATACAGATATTTTACATTGGTTCCTTCACCACTGATTTTGATGAACTTGTCATCAAATTCCAAGTCAGCATTTTCACCACCTAATGTATCTATTGTAGCCAATAGTTGTGATGTATTCCAAAAACAACATTCCTTGTCAAAAGTTTCAGCAGTCTGAAAGACACCAATCAAAGACTTGTCTGTCTTGACAACCTGAATAGAGTTTTTATCATTTCCCATATAGATTACAGGATTGATTGTAGTAAAAGACTTTAAAACCGATAAAGTTTCAGAACTTATTTTCATTAAACTTTCTCCTTTATGAAATTTCTTTAATAATGAAATTATAAATTAAAAAGTAAAATTTTTATAAAATAAAAATGACTGATTTTACTTAATCAGTCATTTTATCAAAAATAAATATTCAAGAGGTTATTTGGTCTTATCTATCTTATAATCATTACAAGCAAAATCAACATGACATAATACAGTGGAAGTATCATCATCTTCGTCTAATGATATTGAAGCTATTACAGATGGAAAACAGTCCTTACAGTCTATGAAGAAATTATGCTTATATTTTGTATCAAGAATTTCAACAGTAATATCATTCAGATACATATTTCTTGATTTGATGTTTTCACCATTTCTTATCTGCTTTATCCATTTCACCAGTTCAATAAAGGTGTTCCAATCTTCATCAAGATAGAAATCAATACCAATATCATCACATGAATAAGATGAACCTGAAGCCTTGAACTCTTTGATTATAGTAGCAACATTTGTTGTTCCAACAGAAATACCACCAAATGTTACTGCCTTTGCAAAAAATTCAAGCTGTTTTCCATATTCGTTATGAATCACTATTCTGAATTTGTTTTTGTTTGTAAAGTTTGTATCCATGTTATTATTCCATTAAAAATTATTTACTTTTGTTAAACAACTTTAATAAAACATTTATCAATCAACTTATTTTATAAGTTTACCTTGAATGGATTTAACACTAAACCCTCTATTCCATAGTCTGTAAAAACATTTGGAAATTCTTTTTTAATATAATTTAATTATTTTTATTAATTTTATATACTATATAAATTAAAAACCCTATCAACTGCTTTCAAAGTATTATATTATGAAAGTTTTCAAGATAGGGTATAATCTTTCGTTGATGTTAGTTTTATTTACTTTCAAATAAAGATTCAAAAGAAACATCAGCTTTCAGAAAACTTCTCCAACAGTTCATCTCTTTATGTTCCTTATCACCTTTATAAGATTTAAGATTTTCAAGCCATCTATTGATATTTTCATTTTCAAACTGTCTTTCTTTTTCATTATAGACAACATCTATAATAGAATCAGAAACTTCATTATATTTCTTTGTAATATCTTCCAATTTATCTTTGAATTTTGGATAGTATTGAACAAATATTTCATCTATGTTTTCCTTAAAAAGTTGTAGAAGATTTTCATTCACTCTGTTGTTTGCAAGAATATCAGTTATAATCATGAAATTATGACATAGAATATATTTATGTTCCTTTGTTTTTCTGTTTATATATTCAATTCCAATATATCTTGTCGAACTGTAATCAAGATTCTTGACAACACTGAAGAGTGAATCATAGTTTATAACTTCTGCCAACTGTTTGAAATCAGGCATATAATAGCTTGGTTCATAAACATAATTATCTTTTTCATCATATTCTTCAAAGATAATTATTCTGTCTTTGTTTTCTTCATTATCATTCAGTGGATAATAATCCCTTTCATGAATTGAAGGCTGTTGAACATGAAGAACAAAGACATGATTCTTTGGCATAAAATTGAATAATTCTGTAAAGAAAGTTTTTGATTCTTCACTCATTACATTAAGATAATTGGTGGAAGTGATTTCTTCAATACCATTTTCAGTATTTTTTAATTTAACTTTCAAATCATATTCTTCATAAAAGAAAAAATCCAAGTCATTGAAATTTTCCTTTATATATTTCTCTGTCTTTTCATCTATTATTTTCATTTATATTTCCTTTCTATTATAGATAATTTATATGAATAAGTTTATCACAAATTGGACATCTTGTATTATTCCAATAATCGGCATATCTTTTACTCTTACCTTTACCTAAATAATTGAAACCTGACTTGCATGGAGTAAAAGCAAAATGAGTATCGGGTAAATTACCTTCTCTGTAAATCCATTCACAGAATTCAGATTCTGTATTTATTTTTTTAGGATATTTCTCATTTTTAGGTATTAATTTACATATTTTCATCAAATATTTCTCACATAAGTTGGAATATAGATATCAAATCCAAAACAGTCTATTATTTCCTTTGCATGTTTGGTGATATAGATTTCATTTCCTATTTCCGATTTATGAATAATTGGAACATTACCAACAATCTGCATATCTTCAGTGACATTTATAAGCTGGTCTTTCTGTGGATAATATTTCAACCAAGAGACAAAAGCATTCTGTAAGTTCAAATCATTTGTTGGCATTATATTATTGATATTATTCACATCTGTTTCTATGCTTGCAACTGTATCTCCAATATAGATACAACCTGTCTGAGTAAAATAATAGTTATCTGCTCTATTCAAGAAATTAGTGGCAAAACTTGAAATACCGAACAATTTCCAATAATCATCTTCTCCAATAGGTAAATCATTTGTAGGATAACCAATATAAGGTGGGTCATATACAAAATTCTTTGTCATTTCTCTTATAAAGTCAAATGTTATAATATCATAAAGATTTTGTTGATACTTGTTCCAATTACCTGAACCCCAATAAGTTGAAGATGAATTTGAAAAATAATTGTTTATTGCAGAAACAAGATGGTCAAAACTGTTATTATATGCTGTTCTTGAAGATGAAGCACCTTGAGGATACTGAGTATTATTACAAGAGGAACAGGCATTATAACAGGCAGTTCTCATTGAAGAGATTTTTGTAAGTAACTGTTGTTTTAAAATAGGCATTTATTTTTCCTTATTATAGTATTTTGAAGAAGCTTTTTTCTGTTTTTCCATACATTCTTCACATAAAGTACATTTCTTTCCATTTGAAGATTTTTTTACAGGATTAGTCTTGCAGATAAAACATATACCTTTCTTCAGGTATTCTTCCCTTACAAGTTTCTGATTCTTTGAAGTTGATTTCTTTACTGAATCATAATACTTTTTATACATACATTCTTCACATTTATTACAATTCTTGTCACACATTTTATTTATCTCCTTTTAAATTTATATTTATTATATATTAATTTGTAAAATTTTTATATAAAAAAATACCTTCATATTTCTATAAAGGTATTTTTAATTTTATTTAGAACAAGTCATCTATATTGTCATTATCTGAAATCTCTATTTCCATTCCAATCTTCTCTAGTATTCCTTCCTTCATTGGTTTCTCAAATGCCTTCTGATAAATGGTTTCATAGTCTATGTATTTCTCTATCATCTCATCTTTTGGAAGTCTGTTTATGAATCCGAATGTAGGAGAACCAAAAACATTAGGTTCCTTCAGCCATATAAATCTTAATTTATTACCTTCTTCAATCTTTGGATAGTCAGTTATCTTGTTTTCCTTCAGATATCTGTTATAGACCAATGCCGCCTTTACATGAGCCTGAGCACCTTTGGTGAATGTTCCATCTTTCTCAATCTTATATTTTGTGATTCCATTAACGGTTCTTGGAAAAGCTATATCTTCAGGTGTCATTTTCATTATCTTCTGTTTACATTCATCAATGATTGGAACAACATCTTTTCCATCAAGAATTGAATTGATTGTATATTTCATCAAATCTCTTATCTTTCTTGGAGTAGATGACTTTATACATTCAAGACCTTTATATCCATATTTAGGTTTTTCAAGTCTTGTTCCATCATCATCAACCATCTTGTAAGCATAATGTTTCTTTCCTGTCCAAAGAGCAGTTTCAATTATCTTTTCTCTAGACATCTGAATATAGTTCTTTGGGGCACCTACATATTTCTGAATTTCAATAAAAGTATTATCCAACAACTCTTGAATCTTTGTCTTGGAAAATTCATCTATCCAATCAATAATCTGTTCCCTTGTAAAACCTTTACAGTTTTCTTCAACTAATCTTTCCAAAGAAAGATATAGAGAATTATGAACAAGAATATCATTTCCAAAGAACATATGAGTATTTTCAGTTTCTATATCATAAACATCTTCTTCTATCTCTCCTAGACATTCAATTTCAAAATCATTTGTAAAACAGATTTCCATATTAATTTCCTTTCTTTTAAAACAAATCATTTATACCATAATCTTCATAAACTCTGTTACAATACAGTCTTTCAATTCTTTCATGATGTATCGAATGTATTTTAATTTCTTTCACCAAATAGAAATCATCAGGCATTGAATACTCATTAATGAAAACCATATTCTTGTTATTTCTGCACCAATCATAGAATCTTTCATTATTGAATGAACATCTATAATCCATTGTATCTTTATAAGGCGGGTCACAAATAATTACAGAATCTTCAGGAATAGTAACATCTTCATAACTTAGATTATAAAACTCTATATTTTTATTTTTCAAAGTTTTATTTATATTCAAACATCTTCTAAATCTTTCAAATAAAATTAAGTGTGAATAATATTTGTTCTCTTTCTTATATTTATTTTTAATATATATATATATATATATCTATTTAAAAAATCATTTTCAACTTCAAATATATAATCATATATTGATTTATATAAATCATAATTTTCATCTTTAATCAGATAACCACAATTCATATTGTTATATCTTGAAAACAGTATCAGATTTTCAAAAAGAAATTTGTTCAAATGTTTGTATTCATTATATTCATCATGTGACAACCATTTAAATTTTTTAATATTACCTAAACAGAAATCTTTAAAAATATTGAAAACATCTGTATTCATTTCATTATAGATAATTTTTTCATATTTATCACTAAATTTATATGAAGCACAATGACTCAATGCTCCACCTCCACCAAACAAATCAACAAAATATTTTGCAGTAGGCAATATGTTTATGATTTCTTCTGCAATCTTAGACTTACTGCCTAAATAAGGCAATCCATAACTTATATTCTTCATGATTATTTTATATAGATGAATTTATCACTCTTTTTAACTTCATAAGGTTTTACAGAAACAAGTTTGTCATTTCTCATAACCATCAGACTATGGTCTTGTGTCACAACAATCTCTTTACCTTCAACTTTCAATCTATACATTTTCTTCTTTACATTATGTTTCATTATGTATTTTATTCTGTCATCTATGACTTTTCCATCTTTCAATGTTTTTGTATAGCAGTCATCTTTCAGTTTATAAACATACTGCTTATTGAAATCACTATGAAAAGAAAACTCACCTTTATTTTCTTTCACTAATTTATCATAAAGTTCACCTATTTGAATCTTATCATTATTATAATATACATTAGTGTCAAAAAAACAACTATCTGTATCGCCAGCTATCGGCTCTATATCAGGAAATGTTTCTCTGATTCTCTTTAACAGATATTTATCAATAAACTGTCCATTCATGGTAACTGATGAACATAATTCATACTTGCAATATCTGAAAAACTTGTTAGCCAAAGCACCATATTCAGAGTTCATCATAATCTTTATACCCTGTTGTGCCACATTATAATTAGATAACTTGTTTTTCAGTTCAATATTATCAGGTTCTTCTTTAAGTTTTTTCTTTATGTTTTTCATTTCAATGGATTTGATATGTTTTCTTTCTGCATAGTTCTTATGTAACAATTCTGATATTATTCCAAAATCACCTTTTCTGAAATAGAATCCATTTGCAGTCATGATGTATTCAGGGTGAGTAGGGATAACCATATCAAGCATTCTTTCATCCAAGTCCATTTTATTAATTTCTTCAATTCTCATACCCATAGCATTTAAAGTTTTCAAATCATTTAAAAATTCTATCTGCTTTGGATTATTGGATTTCTTTATATAATCATCAAGCTGTTCTTCTGAAAGTGAAGCAAGCCAAGATTCTACAGTCATATCAGTGACTAGTTTTTCAGGTGAAATGTTCCACATCATCTGAATATGAGGATACATTGAATTAACGTCTATAGAAACAACCCATTTATGGATTCTGTTTACAGTAGGAACAACAAAAGCACCTGCATATTTAAAGTCATCCTGTTCCTTTAATGGTGGTATCTGAATGTTTCTGTCAGCAAGTTTATGGTATATGTAATTATCCCAAAGAGCAACAGGACTCATCGTAACTTGGAATGTCGCCGACTTTGAGACATACATGTTCCTAATGTGCAAATCAACATACCCATTTTTCTGGTCAAGAAGATACATAAGATAAACATCGTTAATGTTATAATCAATAAACTTTGAAAAATTCTTTTCATATAATCCTTCCAAATTATCATACTCTTCATAGTTCAATTTATCTAATCCCAAATCTTCTATTGCTAAATTAGACAATGAATAGGATTCTCTTGGGTCAGCAATATACTTTTTATAAAGTAAAAGATTGTCTAATAATGAAATACCATCTATGTCAGAATCAAATACCTTGAAATGTATTCCATTGTTCTCAACTTCCTTGAATCTTGTTCTAGCTTTTCCACCACAATATGATAACAAAGATGGGTCATAGCCTACATTCTTCATTCTGTTTATGATATAAGGATAGTCAAAGTTTTCTCCATTATGAGCAATCCAAATGTCAGGCTTGAATTTCTGAATAAGTTTTACAAACTTGTCCAATAAATCTATCTCATTGTTACATTTCTTATAGACTACTTCAGCATTGAACTTGATTCTGTTCTCATCATATTCATAGTCTTTCAAGCCTAAAGTGATATATTTCTTGTATCTTGTGTCATATATTGTTATTGCACAGATTGGATATTCAGCTAGTTCAGGTAGAGGAAATACACCTTGTGTTTCAATTTCTATATCCAAGAACCATACTCTGATGAATTCTCTGTTATATTCAATATCCTGATTAGGATATCTAGACTGAATGAACTGCATGGTACAATCAGCATTTCCATACAAGTCTAATATCTTTTCATTAGTTCCTCTGAATGCATAGAAATCTCCGATACTGTCCAATTCTTTCTTTCTCAATGGTTCATTGTAGATAGATTTATTAGTTCCATCTTTTGCCTTAAAATACAAAGTAGGTTTGAATCTTACTGATTCAACAAACTTCTTTCCTTTATCATCATAACCGATATGAAAAATATTATTCCCTTTGTAACCTACATAGCTATAAAACATAAAATTATTCCTTTCTTAAAATAAATCGTTAATGCCATATTCTTCATATATTCTATTACAAAATAACTTTTCTTTTCTTTCTTGATTCAATGAATAAATTTTTAATTCATTAACTAAATAAAAATCATCAGGCATTGAATATTCACATATAAAAATCATATTATTACTATTTAAACACCAATCATAGAATTTTTCATAATCAAAACTATGTTTATAATCCAAAGTTCCTTTATATGGAATATCACATATAACTACAGAATCATCAGGTATCAATATATTTTCATAACTATCATTAAAAAATTCTATATTTTTATTTCTTAAAGTCCTATTTATATTCAAACATCTTTCAAATCTTTCAAACAACCACATTCTTATATTTTTATTATTGCTATTCAAAAATCTTTTTAAAAATCTATATTTTTCACAAAAATTATCTAATTTTAAAAAATCATTTTTAAAATTATTAAATTTATTAAAATTTATATTTAATATATTAAATAGATTTTTTTCATCATTATTAAATATAAATTCATAAACAGATTTATATAAGTCATATTCATTATCATTAATATTATACCCACAATTAAGATTATTAAACATTGAAAATAATATCAGACTTTCCAAAGTAGCTTTATTCAAATGTTTATATTCATTGTATTCTTCATGACTAAGCCAATCGAATTTTTTAATATTACCTGAACATACATCTTTAAATATTTTATATACATCAGTATTCAATTCATTGTAGATAATCTTTTTATATTTATAGAAAAATTTGTTTGAAACACAATGTGTTAATGCCCCACCTCCACCAAACAAATCTACAAAATATTCTGCTTCAGGTAAAATATTAATGATTCTTTCAGCTATCTTGTTCTTGCTACCTAAAAATGGTAAACCATAACTTATAGACATTCTTTTATCTAAACTCTTTCTTCTTTGAAAAGATTATAGAAAACCTTATCTGCCGCTGTCTTTGTATTTCCTTTAATATCTAATACTTCTGAATGAAGCATCTTTCCTTTTACAGTAGAGATATTGACTACAAATGAATTTCTGAGATTGGTAGCAACATAGACTTTATATTTAGTATTCATGAATGAATAATTGAAAATGTCTGCCTTATCAAGTCTTATGTTTCTGTTATGAATAAAATACTCAAACTTTTCTTCCAATAATTTCTTGTTTGGCATTACAAGAGATTTGTCTTGAAAATCCTTATCTGATTTCTTGAATCTTTCCTTATTGAATTTCATTATTACTCCTTAGAATCCAAAAACATAAAATATAATCAAACTTAAAATCAATATAACAATCATAAAAATAATAGTATTCAAAGTAAATTTTGAATCATTTGCTTTTTGTAAATCTGTTTCTTCATTATTCATTCTTTATTCACCTTTAAAATAATTCATCCATTGTTTCTTCATAAAATTCTTTTTCATTCATTAATTTTAATTCATTATCTATTCTTTTTCTTGAAATTTCAAAATAATTACTGTTTATTTCACAACCCATAAATCTTCTGTTATTTCTCAAAGATGCAATACCTGTTGTTCCACTTCCCATGAATGGGTCAAAAACCAAATCATTTTCATCAGACCAAGAAACTATATGGTCACTTGCAAGATGAACAGGAAACTGAGCAGGATGATATGTTCTTTCAGTATTTGAATTACAGCTTGAAAGATTCCAAACATTGAATCTTATTCCATTTTTCTTTATTCTTCTATTTTTCAGAAAACCTGACATAGGTAATAAACTTCCATCAATCTGTCTTGACTTACCATGCACCTTTGTGTTTTTAGCCACATTAATTTTATCATCAATAAGATGAACTGATTTTGGTTTTCCTTTACTTAGAATAAACATATATTCAAAACATGGATAATATCTTACAGTTTCAGGAAAAGTACAGCAGTTCTTGTTCCATATCATAGTATCATGAATGTTAAAACCAATCTCCTTGAAATATAAAGCTTGTCTGAAACTTGTTCCCGTTTCACTTCCATTGATTGTAGCATCATTCACAATCCAAACAATAATAGCACCCTGTTTAATTATTCTATATAATTCATCAGCGATGATTTTAAATTTATCAAAATTCCATAATTGTTCTATATTTTCATTTTCATAGGTTCTTAAATTGTCATAAGGTGGTGAAGTAACAATCAAATCTATTGATTCATTTTCAATTTTCTTCATTATATTGATACAATCATCATTATAAATTTTTATTCTGTCAGAATCATTCATTATCTTTATCTCCATCATAATCAATATCTTTTAAATAGACTTTATGTTTCTGAACATTACAGTAGAAACCTTTCCTATCAAGATAGATGATGTAACATTCATTAATCATAGGTTTTATTTCAATCCAAGCATAACCTCTTGTTCTTATCTTATAGTCTGAATACATTCTCACCCTAAATCTACAAAAATTCTTCTGACCTCTCACCATATCCACAAGAGATTCATTAATTTCCTTTAACTCTTCTTTTTCAGGTTCAAATACATCTTGAAATACTGTGATTTCATAAGGTTTTCCTTCAATTTTCAATAGTTTCATTCTTTATCTCCATGTAATGCTTTTTCAATCTGTAGATTCTGTTCCCAATAGTTATAGCCGATTTCCAAATCTGTAATGACATATAGAACAAATTTCTGCATCTTGATATTTGATTTTCTTTCAAACTTGAAATCATTAATCCATTTTCTAGCTGATTCAACTCTTTCCTTCATAGTCATATTCTTCAAGACTAATGGACAGACTTTTTTAATAGAATCATAATCAAATTGAAGATTATGATGGCATACTTCCTGACTTGCTAAACAAGTTGTAGTATATCTGTAACCTACTCTGAACAAGTCAAATATACTTTCTGAATTACATTTCTTTTTCAAAAACTGACAGTTTTCGCAAGATGTTGGTAACCAGCTTACTTCAATTTTCAATACTTCCATTGTTATTTTCCTTGTTTTCAGGTTCTTTTGTTTCTATTTTCCAAATATAATTATCTGATGGTTTGTCTTTATATGTAACATCAGATTCATATTTAGAATCAAACAATGTAAACATTTTATATAGAAAAATCAGTATTCCTATAAATACTATTGTTTCTTCAATAGTTCTACATATTACAGTTATTGAATTAGCATAAATAAAATGAAGATACATTTTATATAATATTTCCATATCAACCTTCTTCAAAATATCGTTTCATCATTCCATTTACTCAGTTTCTTATTCAAGATATTCAAATCATATCTTATTTTCAAACAATGTTTTCTCAAATCTGAAGCATCAGACTGATAATTACAATTTTCCACTTTTTCCCCATAGTTTTCTTTTGCTATTTCAACAATAGCATTTAATAAATAAAAATCTATCACTCTTCCATCTGTCAGATAGACAGTATTTTTTATCATATCACCGACAGGTTCATATGTATATTTTCCAAATTCACAGTACCATTGACGTTTCTCAATCTCTTTCAATACTTCATTGTAGATATCTGACATTGTTCAAATCACCCATCTTATAATTTTTCATCAACATAGAAATATATTTTAACAGAGAATCAATATTTTCATTCAGTTCCTTTGCATTCTTATAGCTTAAAATATTTCCAAAGAAAAGACTGATATTTTCTTTATATAAAATTAGAATACTTCTTAGATAATTTCTTTCATCTTTCTGTGTAAAATTAACAAGTGTCTGTATGAAAATGAATGTTAATGCAGAAATTTCAAGATTATTGTTCATCATAACCATATTGATTATATTGTCTTTCAGAATCATTTCAACAACCTTATTCTCATCTGTGCCTGAAATCCTGAACATACATTCTTGTCTATTGTTTCTTTAATATATTCTGAACTGTTACCATTAAGATACATTTCATTAATGTCCTTTCCTTTCATTGATGTATTCCATATACATATTCTATAATTCGATTTACAAATTTTCATCATTTTTGAAACAATTTCTTTATTTCTTTTTTCATTGTCAAATACAAATACAAACTTATCCTTTGAAGCTATTTCTGAAAGTCTGTTCAAATCTATATCTGAAGAGTTCATAGAAATTGCATTAGGCAGAAACAAAGAATCAAAGAATCCTTCTGTCACATAGATTGTTTCATTTCTATTATATCTTTCAAGACCACATATATTCAATTCATTGTCATTGAATAAAATAGTAAGATATCGAACCTTTGCATATTTATTAAGACTTCTGCCTTGAACTCCTACAATCTTTTTCTGAAGATTGTAGATTGGAATTACAATTCTTGCTTCATCTCTATTTATATTTTCAAATTTGTCTGGAAGTAATGAATTGACAAAAATCTTGTATGAATCTGTATAATAGATATTATTGAAATATTTCAAAGGTATCTTTCTTGAAGATAAATATCTGTATGCAATATGATTCTTTCCTAAACTCATAATGTCAGGAATATCAAGTTTCTCATACTGAAGAATGATTTTATTTATTTCTTTCTTTTCTTCTGTTATCGGTTTTTCTTTCAATAACTTTTCTGTAATATATTCCTGATATACAGAAAAATTCACTCTCTTCAGAAATGATTTGATGTTTAAAGATTCTCCACAGTTGAAACAGTGAAAGAAATAATCACCATTTTTTTCTAGAATCCAACCTCTTTTCTTTTTCTGAGAAATAGCAGAATCACCACATAAAGGACATCTGAAGTTGAATTTTCCGTTTGTATGAGTAAGTTTTTCCAAGCCTAATTTATAAACCAGACTTTCAATTACATAATCTTTCATCTTCTGAAAAAGTTGTAAGCTTCATCCAAAGTTGTAAAATGCAGATTTTTCATATGTAGACCATTCAAGTAAACATCAACATCAAAAGTTTCTGTATTCAGTCTGAATGTATGTCTAATATTTTGATTATATCTAGTTCTGAAATAGTATTTGCCTTTCTGTTCAAACAGTTCACTATAATCTTTCATATATAAAATCCTTCTAAAAATAAAATAAGCTATAATTCAATATAGCTTATTTTAATACAATTTTATAGATTTTAAGAAAATTATTTATTCAATATATTTTCTGGCTTCTTTTACTAGAAACTGTTTATGTGCAGTATTATATTTCAATAAAGTATCATCAAAATCATGTCTGTCATTATTGATTGATTCTTCAAAAACAAATGGTCTACCATTCACTCTTGAATAAAATTCACCATTTTTGCCAAACATAGGTCTACCAAGTTTCATTTCTGTATGATATGGCGGATAGGCATTTTCCTTCTTTGAAGTTCCAATAAGAAAATAATCACCATGTTTGTTTGAATAGGTAATTGAATCCTGACCAAACAATTCACCAAGTTTAATTAAAGTGTTTTTAAGATTTCCCTTATCATTATAATCAACAACAAAGAAAGATTCTTCCTTTACATCTCTTGCTTCAGGTGTTCCATAATTTTCTGTGAAATAACCTTTTATTGAAGTGACTGAAAAACCTGCTCCAAGCAGAATTGATTTCAATTTTGCATTTCTCTTCATGTTTTCAGACTTTTCATATTCACCTCTGAATGCTGAAATGGTACCTGAATCATGATTTTCATAATGAGAAGCAAGTCTTGAAAGACTTGATTCAGTAATTGTTCTGCCTTTTAAATATTCGCTGAAACTCTTCATAAATTCTTACCTCTTTCAAACCATTTTTCATCAACACTTAAATTCTTTTCCCATTCCTGAATACAGTTTATTCCATTCTTTCTTATATTTTCAAGAAAACTTTCCTGTAATACATAATCATTATACTGACCAGCTTTCTGTCTTATATCTTCAGAAACATTTTCAAATATGAATTTCTTTCCTTGAATTGAAGAAAAGGCATCAACAATATCATTTTTATCAAGTTCTGAAAATCTGCCTACATATTTTCTAGTTCCTATAGAACCAACCCATGAATCATTTCTTGTAGAAATATAATAGGCTTTTCCATCTGAATATATAAACATGATACTTGACTGTTTAAGTTTTATACCAACTGACATTCCTTCATCAAGTAAAAGTTGTTCCTTATCAGGTGTGGTATAAACAACAAGTGACTTTTCATCTACATCTTCAAATTTTCCATTATCTCTTTCTTCCTTATAATGACCTTTAATTTCATTATAACCAAAACCTGCTATATTGAAATATCTTTTCAATGCCCAAGTATTTGCATTATTCTGTTCAGGTGTATTTTCACCTCTGTAACCACTTATAAACAGCATTGGTTCACCATTTTTCAAATGTTGTTTCAATCTGTTTATACTAGCTTCAATAACAATATATTCCTTGAAGTTTTTCATTTTATACCTCTGTTAACTATATATTCTATTATTTACTACAGAGAATCTATTTTTTAGATTCTCTGTAAATTTTCTTACTTTTCTAATGATTCCTTTTCAATTCCAAGAATCATATTTACTGCCTTTTCAGCTTTTCCACAAGCACTGATAAAAGCTTCAGTTTCTTCCTTTATGTATTTCTGCCAGCCTTTGATATAACTTGCCGAATTTCTCAAAGATTCAGGTGTTTCAAGTCCAAGTTTACTCATTATTGTAGCTGAACCAATTTCAGCTATCAATTCTTCCTGAGAATATTTTTCATCTCCAAATCTGTTCTTGTTTTCTCTGTTCAATCTATTTTCATGACCTGTTGAATGAACAAGTTCATGGAATACTGAAGAATAATATTCTGATATATCATTGAACTGTCTTATATCAGGTATTGTCACTGAATCTTCTGATGGTCTGTAGAAACATCTGTTTGAAAATTCCTTGTTTAACTTTATACACTGTTTTTCGCAATAGGTATCAATGATTTTTTCAATTTCTTCTTTTGATTTGATTTCATTGTTAAGGTTTTTGATTGCCTTAGATTCAATTCCTTCTGTATCTGCAAGTCTGAATACATTGTAGTATTTAAGAAAAGGTATTTTCTGAACCTTTTCAGTATCTTCTTCTTTCTTTTCTAAGAAATTCCAAAAAATAATCTGTCTAGCTTTTGAACCAGCTTTGAGAATACCTTTGTTTGCAATAATCTGTTTGAAGGTTATATATTCTCCACTTTCAAGAAGTAGTAACTGATTCAAGAGTGAATAAGGTTTTTGAGTATTATATGAAATAGCAAGTTCAAGATTTGTGGTTTTCCAAGGTTTAATCCAAGGTAATTGTCTTTCAGAATTGATAATGTTCTGAATCTTTTCTGCTACCATGCTTACGATTGTTTTATTCATTTTGTTTCTCCTTTTGTTTAACTTAACTTACATATTTATTATATTTAATATAAATAAAATTGTCAATAGGGTAAATAAAAAAATCTCTAAGAATTTTTATCTTAGAGATTTTTTATTTTATAAATTATTCAATAAACTTAGGTAATAAATTCATCAAATCTAAATTTTCTAATTTTTTAATTAATTCCAATGTATTATTACATCTATCGCAAAATCTTTTAAAATCTTTTACAGATAAATAGTCTCTAGGGTCTATATTCACTTCAAATTTTTTAGTATTATTATTATAGAAAAAATGTATATCAGGATAAATTTCTTCAAACTTTAATATAATTTGATTATCTTTAATATAACCTTTTAACAATTTACGTCCATAATCACTACATAATTTGACAATTTTCTTTATATTTTCTCTTGAAGATTCTTCTTTAACAACAAAATTTTTAAAATTTCTAATCATGATTTACTCCTTATATTTTTTAAATATTTACTTAGAATAAACTAGTGTATAACTTGGTGTATTCTGTGAACAATGGTTGTAATTGGTCAAAGAAAATATGTTCATAACTCTTGAGTTCTTTCAGACTTTCTTCCTTCCATTCAAAAGTTCTTCTGTTTAATTTTGCTGGTGAATATTGGAAGAATTTCATTGTATATGTATCATCGAAATTTAAAATAACTTCTAGTCTGTTTGCTCTTGTGGCATTCTTACCAATACCAATTCTGATACCATTTTCAATAGCCAAAGTGTATTTGACACCTGTCATGACTGCAAATCTGTTTCCACCTAACTGTTGCCAAATGATACCTGCTATTTCTTTGTTTCTTTCTACTGACATCTTTAATTCTCCTTTGTTTTAACTTAACCTTACATAATTATTATATATATTATAAATAAAATTGTCAATAGGGTAAAATAAAAAATTCCTTATTTTGTTGTAAAATAAGGAATTTTTATAAATCAGTATGTAAACTTAATTAGATATGGTATAACATTATATATTCTGCTAATTTTGTTCCAAAATTCTTATATGCAGATTTTTCCAATGTTCCATTTTCTTTCAGTTTTGGATTATCAATATCAAGTTCAAAAGACATATAATCCATACCGCCAAATTTCTTCAGCTTCAAGCCATAATCTTTTGAAACCTGAGAAATTGTCTTTTCAAATGCTTTTCTAATATCCAAATCATTCATGTTGAACTTCTTCATTATACCAAACATTTTGTCATCAAGAGTCTTGATAGTTTTCTGATTCTTCAATTTTTCCATATCTGAAATGGTAGTCTGATTTCTTAAATAAAGTTCATACCATTTTTCACCAAGTTTTCTTAATTCCTGAAGTTCATCATTATTTTTATCTTCAAAAACATAAGAATATTTCATTTTTATTCTCCATCATTATTTTTATTAATATTTACTTTCCAATGATTATTTTCCTTTGAAATGAAATAAATATGATTGCTCTTTCTAAACCAATCATCTTCCATATTTCTTTTAGCTAATGTTTTCTTTATAGCTTCTCTCATTTTTATCAAACAGTCATAACAAACTTTCTTGCCTTCAAATCTGTATTTCTTATGACATCTTGAACATAATTCAGGATTATGACTTTTCAATGCATAATGATTTCTGTAATATCTTCTACTGTTTACATTCTGTTTATCTCTGCATTTTCTGCATGTATGACCTTTCATTTCAGGTTCTATTTCTCCACCACATCTTTCACAAAGTCCTGCTTCTTTCCATTTTCTATTTGTTTCAGGGAAAGTTTTTCTAGTATTTTTCAATGCTTTTGTATATCTTTTATTTTCAAGTTTTTCATTTGATTTACAGTAAGGATATGGACAAGTCAAACAGTCATGATAATCACAGGCATTTTTATATCTTTTTCTTGCCATCTCTCTTTTCTTTGCACAGAATGAACAATATACCCTTTCAGGTGTATCATTCTTTTCTCCACAAGCTACACAAAGACCTTTTGCTTTTCTTTCATCATATATCATTTTTGCTTTCAATAATTTTGTTTTCTTATCTTTATATGGCATTTATTACTCCTAAAACAAATCAGTAAGATTTAAAACATCATTACTTTCTTTTACTCTTTTGTCCAATTTTGACAAAACTTTCTTAATAACAGAAATGATAATATCTATATCTTCTTTATCAAAAGCTTTCAAATCCAATAAGATACCTATCATTTCCTTTATCTGTTTAGATACATAATCATAATCATTTTTCATCAGAATAATTCCTCAATATCATCTTCTGTTTCTATCTTTGTTTCAGGTTCCTTTTCTTCCTTGTTCAATCCTATTCTTTCAAAAAGCCAATATTCATCTACAATCTGTTTTCCTAATTCTATTGCTTTCTTTTTCTTTGTTGAATTGTAATCAGAAGGTTCCTTACTTCCAATTATAACAATATCAGTATTCTTTGAAACAGAACCTGAAACAGAACCTCCGTTGTCCTTAATCATCTTTTCAATTTCATTTCTAGAAACAGAAGCTTCACCTGTGACTACAAACTTCATTCCATTCAATATATTAGTAGTGTTCATCTTCTTTTCAATGAAATATTCTCTTACCAGACATAGATAATCAATATGTTTTTCTCTGTATGATTTTATTTCATTCAATACAGAATTTCCAATACCATTTATCTCTAGAATCTTTTCATTGATATTCATAAAATCAGAAAAACATTCTACAAGACCACTGTTAGCAATTTTTTCGCTCATTATCTTTCCAACATTCTTTATACCTAAGAATTCTATTATCTTTGACAATGGCTGTATCTGTGCCTTACTAATGTTTTTAAGAATCTTATTGATAGAAGTTTTACCCATTCTTTCGATAGTTTCAAAATCTTCATACTTTAATTTCAATATATCCAATGGAGTTTTAATCATATCATTGTCAATCAATGATTTGACTAGAGATTCACCAATATTGTCAATTTCTAGAACTTTCAAAGAATAAAGACAGTTCTGTAATAGTTTACCTTTACATTTCTCATTTTCACATACAAGATATTCAGCTTCTACAGAATCTATCTTTGTAAAATATCCACAGACAGGACAAGTAGTAGGAATATAGACATTACCTTTGTTTTCAACAACTTCTATGATATAGGGAATTATAAAACCTGCCTTTTCAATCTTTACTTTAGAACCTTTAACAATTCCTAGATTCTTCAACTGTGTAATGTTATGAACTGTTGCCCTTGAAACTGTTGTTCCTTCTAGTTCTACAGGTTCCAATTCAGCTACAGGTGTTATTCTGTCTCTTCCTACTTGCCAAGTAATTTCCTTAACTGTAGTAATAGCTTTTTCCTGTTCATACTTGAATGCCTTTGCCCATTTCGGACAAGATGAAGTGTAGCCTAACTGCTTTCTTATATCAGCATCAACAACCTTTATTACTGCTCCATCTACAGGATATGGTCTGTTCTTATAATAGTTCAGTTCATTCTTTTCTGAATACTGTTTCAATAAATCAAATATCTGTCTTTTACTGCTTGAAAGAAAAGGCAACTGCCATCTGAACTGACGGTCAAACTTGAATTGGTCAAAGAAACAGAAAGTATCTTCATCAAGTTCTGTAATATCATTACCCTTTTCATCAAATACATAGTAAGGAATGAAATGAACAAATCTGTTTCTTACTATGTTTGAATCCAAAGATTTCATAGTACCTGACACCAAGTTTCTAGCATTCTTGAAATCAGCATTCTCAAGTTTGTTTATTCTATCAACATCTTTCTTCAGAATTACAGCTTCACCTCTGATTTCACCTGTAAAACCTGAATTGTCATAGTTATAAAGATTGGAAGGAATGTTCCAAATCATTCTAGCATTCTCAGTCACCAAATCTCCAATTCTGGAATCACCTCTGGTCAAACTTCTGACTAGTTTTCCATCTTCAAATATCAAAGAAAGTGAAATACCATCAAACTTATCTTCCACTGAAAAAAGAACATTACTACCAAATCTTTCCTGTATTGAATCTATCCATTTTTCCAATTCTTCAAAAGAATATGTGTTTTCAAGACTTCCCATAATATGTTTATGTTTTTCTTTTTTGAATCCATCTACTAATACAGAACCTATCTTGTTCAATGGTGAAGATTCAGTTTTCCAATCAGGATGTTCTTCTATTATCTTTTTATATAGATTCATCTGTTCATCATAATATTGGTCAGAAACTGTAGGTCTGTCCAAAACTCTATATTCATATTCCCATCTGTTCAGATTCATTTCCAATACAATTACATCTGATTTTGTCAAATTCATATCAATCTCCTTTTCAAATTTTATTTATATTATATTAAAAAATTTAAAATTTTTTATTTTACCCTATTGACTTTTTTATATATAATAAATATAATAAGTATAGAAAGTTAAGTTAAAACAAAGGAGAAAATAAAATGAAATATCAGAATGAAAAAGAATTAGTTGAAACCTTAAAACTTCAAATCAAGCATCTTCAGATTTTGGAACTGGAAAAATACAACAATGTTCCAAATGAAATTAAGGGTGGAGAACTTATCTACATCAATAGAAAATACATTGAAGGTAAACTTGATATACTAAAAGAAATTTCAATTATTCTTAATAATACTAAAATTGAAAAATAAGAAAGGAAAATTAAAAATGAAAAGTTTATTAAAATATCAGAAAAATCAATTTATCATTCAGGAAAATGGATTTGTTCACTACTGCTATGGTGTAGAACAGACAATAAAAAGACTGAAAAGTCTGACAGGCAATGATTATTCAAGTCAATTCCTAGAAAATCTCAAGAATGGACAAAGAATAAGTTTATAAATAAAAACTCCTAGAATTTAATCTAGGAGTTTTCTTTTACTTCATTTTTCTTGTATCAATTTTTTCTATGTATTCAGTATGTTTTTCCAAAAACTGTCTATTCAATTCCTTCTGAATATCACTTATACATTTATAAATATCAAAAGTCTGAATAGCTTCAATCAGTTTGTTATCAACATAGAAAGAACATACAAAAAAATCTGTGACATTGTTCACTTTATGTTCCAATAATTCACATCTTACTATTATATTCTTATAACATTCAATATAGCTTATAATCATAATTCTTACCAATAAAATAAAACTAGGACAATGAATATCCTAGTTTTATTTACTTTTTACTTAACTGTTATTCCCAAGGTAACTTGTCATCTTCATCAACATTTTCTGTCTTTGGTTCTGACTGTTGAATACTTGGTTTTGTTTCTATACTGCTCATACTGAAACTTTCTTCAGAATTAGATTGTTTTACAACATTAGTAACAGGTTTTGAAGTTTCAGCTTTCTTATCATCTTCTTCTATTGTAGAATTTACTTTCTTACTTGTGATTCTGTTCCATTCATCCACTATATCAGCAGGTAAATCTTCTTTTTTTGGTTCAATATCAGGAATAGAATCATAAATCTTCTGTATTTCTTCATCAGATTCAGCTATTGGAGAATTATTTGGAGCAAACTTTGAATCTGAATAATCATTATAGCCATTGTTACCTTTCTTTATAGAAATGATAAAATCTGCACCTTCCCATAAATCATAAATGGCTCTTGGCTCAAATAATGGATTTCCCTGTTTGTCTTTAGGTGGAAACATTTCAGTTTCAATCTTTTTCAATAAATCTGCCTGTAAGTAGAATTTCTTCACTTTACCATTGTTTTCAGGATTAGCAGGGTCATTTTTTATGTAAACAGAACAAACTCTTATAGGTTTTCTATATGCTTCAACCTTTGGATGTTCAATACCTTGTTTCTTCTGTTCTGACCATTCCTGAGAAGCAATCTGACATAACGGACAGTCTTTCATTGTTCCAAATGAAGATGGACATAAAAGAGATTTTAAGGTTGTCTTATGTTTATAAAAAACTGCTACAGGATGTTTAGCAACATCTTTCTGAGGTAATATTCTTACAACTGCATAACCATTTCCCTGCTGGTCTACAGTAGGGAACCAGTTATCGTTATTTCTCTTCTGCTTGTCATCATTCATCTGAGTAAGAGTTGCTGTCATAGTTTTTCTTTGTTGTTTAAAACTTTGAAAATCCATCATGATATTAAATTTCCTTTATTAGATTAAAATTAAATTAAATTAGATTATAAATAATTATCAAATTTTTTTAAGATTTCAGACTGTAATTTTTTGAATCTCTCAACTTCTTTGTTGAATATATTATCAAATCCTAAAACTTCACCAAAATACTGATTCTGTTTGATTCCTAAGAAATGTCTTTCAGTATTTGTAAAGTAGACATGATAGTTTTTAATTATATCTTTCAATTCAGACTGACATAAATTAATATTATTCAATAAAAGATATTTGAGTTTAATTAAAAAACTGTCTTTCAGATATTCATCAGTGAAGTTGATAATCTGCATTCCACAGTTATCAAATTTATTGATTAACAGGTTACGTAAAAAGTTATCTTCAGATAAGTAATATAGAGTTTCTAGGTCATGATTATAGTTCTCCTTTCTAAAACCTGCATATTCATATTTCATTTCACTCCATTTGATTCTACCATCTAAATAGAGTGACATATTATAGTCAATTCTTTCCAACCAGTTTCTGAGAGCAATTATATTCATTTAAAAAAGTCCATCTAAGTTGTCAGAATTTTCATTGTTTCTATAGTTCTTTAATTCCTTTGTATTTGAACAGTCAACATATAAAGCACCATAGAAATCTCTCTGACATTTCCTTATATAAAAAGAAAATTCTTCAAAATCAAAGTTTCTTTCATCTTCGATGGCTAAAGACAATGCTTCAATCATAGTAATATCAGAATCATCATTAGAATAAATATCCAATGAAGTCTGAATTATCTGATTGTAGAACTGTTTCTTGTCTTCTTCCATCTCTTTTCCTTTCTTATTGTTATATTATAACAAAAATTACTTTATTTATTAACTTTCAATATGTTTTCTGCTAATTTCATCAAAGCATCTTTAAGTATTTCCTGTGCTTCTTCAGCATAAATACTATCTCCATAATAACAACCGTTTCCTATATAAATGCTGTATTCTTCATATATTTTTTCTACTAATTTCTTTATTTCATCTGTCATAATCAATTTCCTTATACTAAATAATTGATGTTATCCATCATAGCAACTTTGAACTTTCTCAATACTTCATTTATTTCTACAATATTCTTTCTTTTGAAGTTCTGAGTAAGATTGTTGTATGTTGATTTGACAGTAGAATACAGATTGTTTGGAATAGTGGATTCATCCAATAAGATTAATTTTCTGTTTCTGTCATAATTCTTAGCAAACTGCATATCAGATTTGGCATAATTGTCTATTCCCATTTCCAATATTTCATTTATTTTCTTTTTCGTCATTGGTTTCTGTCTTTTTTCCTTGACTACAAAAGTATCATCATCGGAAAGAACATTAGGAATACCATCAGCAGTATCACCTTTGAGAATAAGTTCTATAATGAATCTATCCTTGTCTTCACAGTTCAATACTTCGTCTTTTGACCAATTATATAAAACAATATTATTATTAGTTAATTGTTGAAAGTCCTTATCTACAGAAATTATCACTATCTGAGAATCTACAAAGGTCTGACATAAGACAGCTATTATGTCATCAGCTTCACAACCTTCAACTTTCATTACTTTGTAGTTCAGATTTCTGATTATATCCAATACACCATTGATACAGTCAAACATGAATTTTGTTTCTACAGGTTTTTCTGCTTTATGTAAATCTCTCTGTGCTTTGTAATATTGAAAATAATCCCTTCTCCAGCTTCTTGATTCACAACATATAACAGTTTCATTCACCTGTAGTTTCTTCTGAATCATAGCAAGTCTGTTCAAAACTGCATAATTGAAATATGACATTCTATCTTCATCTGTATATAATTTGTCATCTTTCATTACCTGACCATATAAAACACTGAAACATAATGCGTTGAAATCTATCAATGCTCTTTTGATATTCATTAATTCAAATTTCCTTTCTGTTTTTACTCATTATAATATGAAAACTATTTTTCCCTTTTTATATTATTAAAAAGTTCTTTCACTTTTCTATATTTTTCTTCTTCAATTTCCTTCAGTTCTTTTCTCAATTCATCAAATCTGAATAAATATTCCAAATGATTCATTATTTCATTCTCCAATATTTGTATTTATCACAACCATAACTATATTCATTTTTTATTGGAATACAAATTCCATCTGTAAAGAATCTTGAAAGATAGTGACATCTTTTACCTAATTCTTCACTATAATATAAACAGGAATTACAAGTATTTTGATTTCTTTTTTGAAAATGATTATCTTCAATAAAAGATTTCTTCAAATCCTTTTTATAAAAAGTCATTTTTCATCCTTCTTTCTCAAAGGACAATTAATTGATTTTTTATACATATATTCAACAAAACTTAATTCTTCAATACTGTCATAATTACATAAGTAATAATCTTCAGGTATTCCTGAAACAGTTCTTAAATGATTACTGCAATATTCGCAGTTCTTACAACCATCATAATTTTCCATATTTGTTTACTCCTTTATGAAAAATATAATATAAATACTAAAATTTTTATAAATAAAATTCCTATATAACTTAAAAATGCTATATAGGAATTTTATCTTATTAAGAAAGGAATGATTGAATTTTATGACAAAGATATATACTTTCTTTTACAATTCTTCAACTAGAAATCTATAGTTTGTTTTCATTATTTCATCTTTCATCATCTTTGCTAATTTTCTTATCTCAAAATGGGCAGATTTACTGTTTCTCAATTTCAAGAAATTTCTGAAACTTCTTAAATTGATTGAGAAAGCCAATGAAGTTCTTTTAGATTCCAACAAACTATATTTCAGATAATCTTCTGCTCTTTCTTCAATATGTTTCAATCTTGTCATTTCCTTCAGATATTCATAGGAGTTGTAAAGACAAGTTATCTGAGAAAACATATTTGAATAATACAAATCCTGTAAAACAATATCAGCTATATAAGCAGTATTCGTTATTACATAAGGATTTACAAAATACTTGTCTATAAGACCAATTATCTCTACTTTATTTTCTTCAATATCAACAGACAGATATCTAATATTTCCATTATCTTTCATGTAAGGTTCAAATTCTTTAAGCATTTTATGCAAAGTGTATCTTGTTGATTCTACAGTAAATGAAGCTATCCTATGTCTTGCTAGTTCCTGTAAACATAATCTGCTTATTCCGTCTATGTTGAAATTGAAAAAAGCATGTTCTATAACTGATTCATGACCTGATTCAACTATTCTTTTCAATAAATCAATAGTAGGTTTTTCATTCTTGTATGGTTTTCCTATGGCATTGAGAACAGTATCAACAGATGTATAGTCCAATAGTTCAACTTTTATATTGTTCATTTCACTATTTCCTTATATGTTTCTTTTATTCTATTCAGATAATTTTCAACAATTCTTCTGGTCTTATCATTCAATTTCATATTCAATCTGTTCTTTTCATAGAATTTGAAAAGTTCATTTATATCACCTTTCTTCAAAGAAAAAGATAACCAGTCACATAACATTTCAATGATATATTTCTTTGGCATTTCAAGTATTATTTCTTTACCATCATCATTATTCAAAATCCAATACTGCCAATGATGAGGATTATGATGTATATGATGCAACCAAGCATAATTAAAATTCTTCTTTGTTTCATCAGAAGTAGGTTTTTCATTTCCATAGAAATAATCTTCATAAGCTTTATATTCTTCTTCTCTGAATTTTGAAGAATCATGTTCACTAATCATTTTTTCAAATTCATATTTGTTTATATCATTGAATATTTCAGGCATTATCTTTTCTAATAAAACAAAAGCATTAACCACATTATCTTTATGACTTTTCAAGTATTTTCCATATTCAGAAAGATGTTGCGGATCTATTGTTCTTATATAATATTCTTGAAAATTCATCATTTCTTTCTCCTTTAAAGATTGCATTTAGTCCAACCACAGTTCTTACATTCAATACAACCATTTGTATGTTTCAATTCACTTTTACACATTGGACAAAGCTTATTTGAATCAACTGCTTTTACTTCTATTTTATTATCTATATTAATAT
>Ga0310786_10000815_pt1 | contig 49868 bp, 47 predicted proteins | sample AusTroGonzalo_MG_FD_203881 | JGI IMG/M metagenome (GOLD analysis project Ga0310786, IMG submission 203881) | Bovine rumen microbial communities from tropical cattle in Woodstock, Queensland, Australia - Gonzalo_03 (v2) (version 2) | ecosystem: Host-associated > Mammals > Digestive system >...
AATCAGAATCCTGAACAGAAACGTTCTCGGTCTTCTTGGCATTAATCAGAATAACTTCCGGAACGTTACCTTCTTTGGCAATAGGAGAAGGATTAAGCTGATGATTATCACCGTCATAATCAATCTCAGCAGCACCGCCGCTCATAAGCTGACCGAATAATTCATTGACAAAAGCAAGGATCTGAGGCGTACTTCTGAAGTTGCAGTTAAGACCCATAAGCTTACCTGATGACGGGTCATTCTTATAAGCTTCAGACTTACGGATAAACATAGAAGGATTCGCATTTCTGAACTTATAGATGCTCTGCTTAACATCACCTACGCAGAACACATTATCATCAGCAAACAGATCTACAATCGCATCCTGCAAAGATGTATTGTCCTGATACTCATCAATGTATATTTCCTTGAATCTGTTCTTATACAGATCTCTCGCCTCGGAAGTCTTCAGTATTCGATAACACATATGTGACATATCCGGGAAATCAATTCCGCGAATAAGCTTCTTATGCTTCTCGAATCTCAAGTCGGTATCCTTGATCAATCTCGCATAAGCTCTGATACAGGCAGATCTTCTCGCCTGGAGGGACAGCAATGTATCAACATCACACTTACGGAAAATATCGTAATCTGACTTTGGTTCAAACGGTCCGCTTATATCGTTAAACCCCACTCCATTGTTAGGCAAAGACTGTCCATCCGCCCTGCGTTCCTTCCTTATAACTGCAAACAAGCCTGCGATCGGGCCATATGCACTGCTGAATCCCGCATCAATCTGATCCTTCTTTGTGCACAATTTGGGACACGGATCAAAGCGTACATCACTGTATACTTCACTATAGACTCTGTTAACTGCTTTGCACTTATCCGGTAATGAAACCTCACCGGATACAGATTCGATATATCGATCCAACACCTCTTCGAATGCATTTATCAAACCATGAATCTGATTCTGAAGATCGGCAGAAACTCCGGTATCGCTCACCTTAGCCCTCGAAGGCTCACAACACGTACGAAGATAACGCAGATATGCATCCTGCGTTTCCACATATCGGGCCATACCAAGAACAATCCCTTCGGAATCCGCTTTCTCACGATAATCAACAACACTGTCTACAACATTCAGATAATCAGGAAGACTTCGAAGCTTCTCATAAGTCTTAACAAGAGCCTTAGCTACAGGTGTTTCAGACTTTCCGTCACCCATAGAGAACACCAGCGACAGAAAATCATTCTTCTCCTGTTCGCTAAGTTCACCAGCAGTAATCCGGTCATATACAGCAAGAACCGACTCGAGAGCAGATTCACTGAGAAGCATATCCAGAGTCTTCTTATCAAGAACCGAACACCCGGGTTCCATGATGTGTTCATCGGAACACATATGTCCTGCTTCAACAACAACTCGGTTGCAGAATGAGTCCATCGTCTGAATATAAGAACTGGGGATCTTATCAATCTGAGATTTGATGTATTTCTTATCTGATCCGGGCTCGAGCAAAGCCTTACGAAGGCTCTCCTCGATCTTCTCTCTCATGTGTGCGGCCGCATCCTTAGTGAACGTAACGATAAGAAGCTCATCAATCTCAACCTCACGGCTTAAGATCTTAGAAGTGATCCTTGCAGACAGTACCGTAGTCTTACCGGAACCTGCAGCTGCAGATACCAGTATGTTCGATCGTGCGGCATTAATTATGGATTTCTGTTCTTCTGAAAACTTAACCATTATGTATCACCCTGATTCTTCCATGTGTCGACAACAGCCTTAGCATACGAAGTATCCGGCTTAGGCTGGTTAGGCAGCCTTCCGCACGAACCCTTAAGACTGCAGAACGTGCATGCCTTATCATAAAGAGTCGAACTGAGAGTCGCGGTGCCTTTACCCGCAGAGATATTCTCACAAGCTTCGGTAAGACATTTATGAGAATGTTCCACTACAAGTCCGATATCATACTTCGCTGTATCCGCAGACAGATAGTCGAACAACGCTGTTTTGTTAGTCTTCTTTGTCGGAAGGAGCGTGCCGATATATCCAACGTTATCCACCCTGTTACCGGGCTGCTGTTCCAGCCCGTAAGCATAAGTGAACAACTGGATCTGAACACCATCAACAGCCTGCTTAAGATCGATCGTCTTCGCATAAGTCTTATAATCCACTATACGGATAAGACCTTCTTCATTCCTGTCAACACGGTCCACTGAACCCTTGAACAAGAAGTTAAACTCAAGCCCGTTAGCACCGGTCTTAACCTCAACCTTGTTCGGAAGCTTCTGGATCTTAACCTCAAATCCGTCAGGACGGTATCCCGACGTCTTATAGTAATCGAGCATAGCAGGATATGCCTTCACGAATATCCTCTTGGCCTTGATGCCGGGATAAACCTCATAACGGGGAGTGTACTTATCAGGATTCTTGATCTGGAAATCCCCAAGAGCTTTTCTGAAATAATCATCAGCCTTCTTCTGAACAGCATCAGGAACAGCCTCAGCAATAACATCATCAATAGACTTAGAAGCAAGCTCATCCTTAACATCACTCATAGCGAATTCAAACATCGAATGACAGAGCACACCAAGTTAATTAGACTCGACATTAGAACCATCCGTACGAACCTGTATCTTAAGCGCTGTCTCAAGCATGTACTTCAGAGGACAGCTGTTATACTTCTCAATATCTGTAACGGAACATACCATGTGTCCGGCAAGAAGCTGATGCATATGTTCGGGGGTAATGAAACTGCTTCCCGGATCTTCAGCCTGATGTCTTCTGTCTACTGACTGTCCGTATACCGGAGTAACAAAATCACCGACAGGAATCTTAACTAATTCATCCCCCTCAGAGACCGCGGTTCTAAAGTATGTGAACACCGGACTCGGCATATCATTCGAGGGCGTGATCATGACGATCTTGTCCTCGACCGAATTAAGAAGCAGCGATGCCTCTATGAACTCCTGCTTCGATCTCATACCGGCCTTATCCGGCAATCCGAGCGCTCTTAATCTATGTGAAGGAATAATACCCTCATGAGATGACTTGTGAGGGAAATTATCAGAAGTGGCACCTATCACGAACAGCACCTTACACGGCGTATAGATTGAAGACTCGATAGAAGATATCTCTACAGAATCCACACAAAGAGGAATGCTTCCTGTAGCCTTATTCTTCATGTCGGTTCTTATCAGAGATGCGAACTGCTCGCGACTTATCTCCGTCTCATTAAGTTCACCTGAGAACGATGACAACAGCGTCATCATCTCCTGGTAACCCTTAACAATAGCAAGTGCAGTATCGCTCTCGCCCCTATCGATAAACTCATCTCTTAAAGCTTCAACTTCAGACTTCAGACTTCCGATATAGCGTGCAAGAACTTCTGCCTTACCTGCTATCGTCTTCTTCGAATCGATCTCATCCGTAACAGCCTTGATCGGAATGAGAACTTCTTCGACGATGTGCTTATAAAGATACGCCGGGCCGTCGACAACAAGCTCGCCGTTATCATACAGCATGAAGTTATCCTTCCTGATCTTCTCACCGTCGACATCGTAGTTTAACGTGTAGCAGTTCTCATTAAACATGCGGTTCTTATCACGGATATTCTCACGGAGAAGATAGTTATCGAACACATCTACAAGATCTCTTCTCGCTCCCGTAAGCACACCTGTGCGAAGAAGCTTCAGCACATCCCCCGAATCGTAATTATGAATCGACAGATCAAGAAGACAGAGCACATATCTGACGACAGGCGTGTTCATGAGAATCACTTTATTGTCGATAAACATCTGCAGATCAAACAGCTTGAAGATACTCTTGATCCTCGTCTTATAATCATCGTCTGCACAGAAGATCCTGATATCGCTGTAGCGGTATTTCTTCTCATCACGCACAAGCTTATTAATCTCGTTAGCAACATAAGCGACGGCATCATCCTTTATCGCATACGAGATAAGCCTGATCGAATCATCCTTAGGAAGCTCACACTTACATACAACATCGCCGGCGGCGTAGTGCTTCGCGACTTCATTCACCCTCATCGAAATGCCCGCGCCACCGCTCACCTGAGCCTCGATCTTGCCGCCGATCTCTTCGAGCGTCGACAGCGTCGTCTCGCCGAACTCGGAGAAACTGCCGTCACTTCCCTCATCACGCGCAGAAGCATAGACGATCACTTCGGCTCCCGCATCGGACAACGACTTGATCAGACGCAGCTCCTGCGGAGTAAGATTACGGACACTGCCAAGTCCTATAACGACAAATCTCGAATTAAGAAATCTCTTCAATGACGTGAGTCTTCTTCCCTTAAGCTCATCCGAGATTACCGAACGGATTATCGCCGAAGCTTTATCCGGCAGATTCTCATTGATCGGAAGATTGTACTTCTCACCAAGTTCACTCACGCGGTCGATCAACAAAGCAACCTCGGTGAGTTTGCCGTCGCTGTCGCCTTCATTACCGATAGTCTCACGGATCTTATCGACACCGATATCATATCTTCTGAAGTCGCCGATGAGATCGACGAGCATATCGACATACTCGAAGTGTGTACGAAGTTTATTCAGATTAGGAAAATCAGACGGAGCATCCGTCAACACGCGGTATATAACATTACGCAGCAGCAGATCATCCGAATCCGACTCGCGGCCGGTCATGGACAGGATCTTATATGAGAGTCTTACAAAACTCAGAACATCGACGTTAAGAGAACCGGCACTTACCGGGCCGAATGAAGTCTTGATATCATCCGATGAATTCTTATCCTTAACGAGATCATCGAATACAAGGCGCTCGACGGAAGCCTTAACTGACTCAGGGACTATGAACACAGTACTGCCGGAAGCACCGGCTTCCTTCAGCTGTTCCTTCACCGCGAACTTCGCGATGGGTTTATATGATGTGTACGGAATAATCTTGATCATACAAAAACCGCCATGAAGTCATTTTAATAATTATAACTCTATGGCGGTTCTGTGATTGTCCGTTTAATGCCCCATGGGACAGATTGTAAGAATTAAATCTTATCGAGATTCTTACCGTTAACCTCACGGAGAGTTACGCCTGCAGCGGCAAGCTTATTCTCGATAGCTTCCTGCTCCTTAGGTCTCTTGATCTTGAGTGTTGTCGTCTTGATCATATCCTCTTCTGAGAATACGAAATTGTGTACGATCTTATAAGAAGGCATCTTGTGATTTACATCACGCATCTGCTCATCAAGATAGTCGGCAACCTTGCTGTCATCGGGATCCTTATCGAGGCCGAGCTCTCTTCCGATAGCAGCACGGTCGATGAGAAGCTTGGCAGAGATATCGATCTGTCCTCTGTCATTGCTTGCACCCCAGACGAACGCCTCGGACACACCCTTGATCTCAGCGATCAGCGACTCGATCTCCTCAGGGAAAGCCTTCTTACCGGATGTAAGAACGATCATGGACTTAACGCGGCCCGTGATGTGGATGGAACCCTTCTTGTCGATATATCCCATGTCACCTGTATGGAACCAGCCGTTCTCATCGATGACTTCCTTAGTTGCTTCCTCATTCTCGAAGTAGCCCTTCATGATACAGTCGGACTTCGTGATGATCTCGCCTACTACGTTAGCGCCTGTCTCCTCTGTATCGATGGCAGCCGTAATTCCGACGAGCGGACGTCCTACGGAACCGTGAACATTGCAAGCCTCATTCGTAACCGAGATAACAGGGCTCGTCTCTGTAAGACCGTAACCCATGAAGAAATCGATACCGAAGTTTGTGAATGCGTCGATATACTTCTTGTCGATGCCTGCGCCTCCGATAACGACCATTCTCATGTCGCCTCCGAGGTTATCGAGGATCTCCTTGAAGACTGCTCTTCTAAGATCGAGGCCGAATCCCTTCAGGAACTTCGTCACGGGTACCATGATGTTGATGAGCTTCTCTTTGCCGGAAGCCTTGATACCCTCTTCGATCTTGGAGTAGATGTTCTCGTACAGCAAAGGTACTGAGATACATACCTCAGGGTGCCACTCCTTCAGGTTCTTTACGATGTAGCGAAGTCCGTCAGAAAGACAGAGGCATCCGCCTACAGCCAGGATGAAGAAGTCGCACGTGTTCTCGAAAGTGTGGTGCAGCGGCAATATAGAGAAAGCGCGGTCTCCGGGCAGTACCAGGAGAGTCTGCGAGATAGAGTACACGTTGGAACAGATATTTCGATGTGTGAGGAGCACGCCCTTACTCATGGACGTGGTACCGGAAGTAAACAGGATAATGCGCGGCTCGTCGGAATTGATGGGAGTCGTCATGAAGGAGTCGTCGCCCTTCTCGCGCAGAGCCTTACCCTTGGCAATGAGCTCATAGAGGTCCTCGAAACCGTCGAGAGAGAGGTCCTCTCCCTTGCCGAGGCCGTCGGGATACATGCACACGAACTTCTCGATACAGGACTTGATGCTGCCTTCCTTCTGCTTGCCGGCGATGGATACCATCATGGCGTGGTGCTTCTGCTGGTAGAAAATAACCTTCGCCCGGGATCTCTCTAGGAGTGCGATAAGCTCGTCCTCGGGGAGCATTCTGTCGAGGGGCACGCCGACGCTGTCCGTGTCGAGAATGGCGTTGTAGCACACATGCCACTCATAGGAGTTAGCACCTACTACTGCGAGGCGCTCGCCCTTATACTTGCTGTTAAGGATATATGTACCGAGGCTCTTGATGTCATCACCGTACTCGGCGAAAGTTCTGTGTGTCTCGGATTCCTTGGGGTTTCTTCTGAATATAAAAGCATCGAGAGCAGCGTGTGTCTCGCAGGCTGTCATCATGAGTTCGCGGAGGTTCTCGTAATACTCCGCCTTATATATAGCTGTGCCGGTTATTTCGCGCATATAACCTCCGTTCAAAACTATAAGATAATAACATTTTGATTATTTCAAGTCTATATAGTTTGACTTAATAAGTATTATCGTTAATATTATTATAAGTTTTGCTAAGATTAACATTGTTACAGGGGAAATGACATGGCAGAAAACAAGGAAAACGCAAGTAAACCTGCAGATAAGCATAAGCACCTTGACGAGAAGTATCCTACACCGAGAGGCATACGCGGTAACCTCGCCAAGATCGGCTTCCTTCTCCTCACTGACATACTCACTAACTTCAAGTGTGTCGGCCGTGATAACTTCCCCAAGAATAACCCTTACGTAGTTGCAAGTAACCACCAGTGTTTCGCTGACGGCGTACTTATCGACAAGTGGCTTCCCCGCGGACACTTCAAGTGGATGTGCGCACTCGTAGGCGCCGACCTCGAGACTGACTACGGACACCTCGGCAGACTCATCATGAAGGTTGGACGCGGCATCGCCGTCGACAGATACGGCAACCCGGTTCGCGGTCTCATCAAGGCCAAGAAAGAAGTCGAGAAGGGTAACATCTGTTTCGTCTTCCCTGAAGGTACAAGAACACACGACGGTAAGCTCGGTCCCATGAAGGACGGCGCAGCTTATATCGCAGTTAAGGCGGGAGTTCCTCTCGTCCCCGTTTATATCTCCGGTGCATATCAGGTTTGGCCGAGATCACAGAAGTGGCCTCACCCCTGGAAGGCACCCTTCAAGAGAAAGAAGATCATCGTTTATGTCGGCGAGCCCATCTACGGCAAGGATTATGACAACGATGCCCACAAGGTAACCGATGCCATGAGCAAGTGGATGCACGACATGGAAGTTCTCCACATCGATCCTGACTTGGGTTAAATATACTTTTATCATATTTAATTTACATATAGTTTTCTAATTGACCTCCTGATTACTGTTATCATAGAAATTGGTAATACATGTAACTCTCAGGAGGTTTTAATATGGAAGAGAAGATGCGTCTCGTAACCAGAAGTGACTTTGACGGTTTGGTATGTGCGATGCTCTTTAGAGAGCTGGATGTTATCGGCGATATCAAATTCGTTCACCCGAAGGATGTCCAGGACGGCAAGGTTGAGCTGTCCAGCAATGACATAACAACTAACCTTCCTTTCGATCCCCGCGTAGGAATCGCATTTGACCATCACGAGAGCGAGCTCTCACGTAACGATATGGAAGCTATCAAGGAGCAGTATATCTGCTATGTAGCTAAGTCCGCCGCACGTGTAGTTTACGATTACTACGGCGGCGCCGAGACATTCAAGACAGTAACTGAAGAGATCATGGAAGCTGTTGATAAGGGCGACTCCGCTGACTTCACTGCTGACGAGATCCTTAATCCTGAGGGCTGGGTTCTCATGAACTTCCTGATGGATGCCAGAACAGGTCTCGGACGTTTCCACGACTTCAGAATCTCCAACTACCAGCTCATGATGGAGCTCATCGAATACTGCGTTGATCACTCTATCGACGAAGTCCTCGCACTCCCCGACGTTAAGGAGCGTGTAGACCTCTACTTCGAGCAGCAGGAACTGTTCAAGCAGCAGCTTAAGGATACAGTCGTCATCCACGACAAGGTTGCTGTCATCGACTTAAGACCCCTCGAGACTATCTACGCCGGCAACCGATTCATGGTTTATGCCATGTGGCCTGAGGTTGAGATGAGCGTTCACGTAGCATGGGGCTTCAAGAAGCAGAACACGGCAGTCATGATCGGTAAGTCGATCATCAACAAGGCCGGCACACTCGATATCGGTCAGCTCTGCCTCGACTACGGCGGCGGCGGACATCCTAATGCCGGTACATGCCAGCTCGACAACGATAAGGTCGACGAAGCTCTTCCCGACATCATCGCGATGCTGAACACACATCCTTAAGGATTAAGAAAGTTATTATATGGATTTCCTGTATGTCCTGACATTCACCTTCTCGCTTGCTGCGACGTTCATATGCCTTTCTGATTTCTGTTTCATTAAGGTTCAGAACACGATGGGCAAGACTCAGAACAGATTCTTTATCACTCTGCTTCTTATCGTCGCAGTTAACGGAATCTGTGCTACATTGTCAGGCTATTATTCCATCTACGCAGACTCGTCTGAGAAGGCTCTGTTCATCACCGATCAGGCGAGGTATTTCTACTTCTTATTCCATACCGCGCTCGCACCGGTATTCTTCTTCTACATCTCGCATGTATGCGGTGTAGTATTCAGATCGAATTCGAACAAGAAGAAGTACATCTACTTCACCATATTGGGAATCACTGAGGCTCTCGCTCTTACGAATCCGCTTACCAATTGGGTTTACTACAGAAGCGATGACGGATCCTTTACACGTAACTGGGGCGAAGGTCTGATCTATCTTGCAGCCGCATTCTTCCTCTTCCTGTCGTTCAAGTACCTCTACACTTCATGGAATGCACTTAACAACAAGAGAAGAAGCGGCCTTGTTATGTTCATTGGAATTACGATCGTAGGTATCGTGGCCCAGCTTCTCAACTCTGACCTTAAGGTAGAGCTTCTTGCTGAGGCTATCGGGCTTACGGGCGTTATGATGGTAATCGAGAACGAGGACGACAGAATCGACAACGAGACAGGTCTTTATAACCGTCAGGCATTCATGCTCGACCTCGGCGGCTATCTTGCCAACAAGACTTCCCTGCACGCGATCAGCTTACGCATCAACACACCTGAGATCATCTCACGTAAGAGCGGTGTCGCTAACAGAGAGCTCGCCGAGAAGAAGGTCGCAGAGTACCTCGAGACTATTCACAAGAAATACAACATCTATAAGCTCGGCAGAAGGACATTCGTACTCGTAGTCTTCGGCGAGACTGATGATGAGGCATACGATCTCGCATCAAGGATCTGCTTAAGATTCGATAAGCCCTGGCAGCTCGTCGACACATTCGTACTCCTCGAGGCTTCCCTCCTCGTAGCAAAAATCCCCGAGCAGCTTTCTTCCCTGCACGACGCCGTCTACATGTTCGAGAACTTTAAGCCCGGTAAGGACGGCAAGAAGATCCAGTCCGGCTCCGACCTCGACTTCATCCTGAGAGGCTCCGCTATCGAGAAGTCCATCTCCAACGGCCTCGCAGAAGGCAAGTTCGAAGTATTCTATCAGCCTACTTATGCTATCGACGGCAAGACCTTACACGGCGCCGAAGCACTCGTAAGACTGCACGACGATGAGATGGGCCTGCTCTATCCTGACGAGTTCATCCCTGTCGCTGAGAATATCGGTCTTATCGACGCGATCGACGACTTCGTTCTCATGGAAGTATGTAAGCTTATCAAGGCTGAGAACCTCGAGCAGATCGTAGACTGCATCAACGTTAACCTATCCGTTATACAGCTCATGAAGCCCGGCTTCGTCGAGCATATCAACGGTATCGTAGAGATGAGCGGCGTAGATAAGAGATTCATCAACTTCGAGGTTACTGAGTCCATCTCAGCAGCAAGTTATGAGCTTATGAATTCCACCATCAATTCACTGAAGGAAGAGGGCTTCCTCTTCTCGATGGATGACTACGGTACAGGTTACTCGAACATGAGAGCTCTGTCCTCAATGCACCTCGACTGCATCAAGATCGACAAGAGTATCCTCTGGGAAGCTGAGAAGAGCGATCTGGGTTACATCATCCTCGAGAACTGTGTACGTATGATCCACCAGATGAACCTCGACATTCTCGTAGAGGGCGTCGAGACAGAGGCGCAGATCAAGTTGCTGCAGCCTCTCGGTGTTAAGTACCTTCAGGGTTATTACTTCAGCAAGCCTGTCCCTCAGCAGGATTTCATTAAGATTGTCCGAGATTACAACGCTCGAAACAAAGCATAGTTATATCATCGAACTGCTCTGCTTCGTTAACGAACTCATCAACAGAATCTCTTACACTCTTTAATATCTGCTCCGGATCAGCATCCGGAGTATTATTAAGCGCTTCAACAAGCCTGTCCATACCATAGAGGTTCTCACCGCCATCCGTAGCTTCGGTAACACCGTCAGTGTACAGGAAAATCTTGTCTCCGGGATTAAGCGTAATCTCGTAGTCCGTGTACTTCATGCCGGGCTCGTAGCCGATAACCATACCGTGGCGGTCCTTATAGACCTCGAACTTGTCTCCGTGCTTGAGGATCGGATACTCGTGACCCGCGCTGGATGCGACGAGCTTACCCGTGGAGATCTCGTAGATGCCGACCCATACGGTAACGAACATCTCTTCCCTGTTATTTCTGCAGATAGCCTCGTTAGTTATCGCGAGGATCTCAGCAGGAGACTTACCCATCTTCGCGTAGTTAGCAATCATGATCTTAGATGCCATCATGAACAACGCAGCAGGAACGCCCTTGCCGGATACATCGGCCATAACGAGACACAGATGGTCCTTATCGGTGAGGAAGAAGTCGTAGAAGTCGCCGCCGACCTCTTTCGCAGGGTCCATGGAAGCGTAGATGTCGAACTCGTTCCTGTCAGGGAATGCCGGGAAGATATTAGGGAGCATCGCAGCCTGTATTCTCGTAGCGACCGACAGCTCCGTGCTGATACGCTCCTTCTCAGCCGTGATGGACGCGATGTTGTCGATGTAGTCCGTCATCTCCTTCTCCATGTCAGCCATGGTAAGGCTCAGGTTCTCGATCTCGTCACCCGTGCGGATATTAAGCTTGGAGAAGTGCTCGGAATTATGAATGCCGTTCTTCTTATCATCAACGTAATTCTCGGCGCATGCAGCGATATTATTAATAGGATCAACAACCGTCTTCTTCAAGCGTCTCGATGAGATAAGAATGAGAAGCAGTACAACTGCGATAAGTGACAGTGTGATCTGTGTCGCATACATACGCATACCGCTCCAGATATTCGCGACGGAGATATCAACGAGAACGAAGCCTGCAAGACTTCCTGTGTTATCGAAGATAGGTGTACCGGCAGTACAGAGCCATCCGTATTTGTCGGTATGATCGATCTCGTAAAGCATGTCATAACCGTTCCAATCCAGGAAATGGCGCATTCCCGATTCCTCTACAGGCTCCCATTCTCCGGGATAGAGCACGCCATCACCTTCAGAAGGATCTACTACATATACCATTCTGCAGTTCTCTTCATCGTACATGGCTACATAGATATAAGAGACTTCGTCTGTGGCATATGCGGGAAGAATATTCATAAGCTTCTCGTAGTCATCAATATAGCAAGACTCGAAGAGCTGTCTGTACTCTTCAGTACCGACAAGAGCTCTCTCCTCTTCGCTTAATCCGTTATATATCTCCATTACCTTGTTACACAGCTCCGCTGCATCCGCAGTTTGTGTAGCGCCCAATGCCGCAGATTTGGAGATGTAAGATCCGTGTTTTATGTACTGGCGGGAAAGAGTCATCGTATAAAGTGACAGACCTACGACCAACATAACGATACCGATCAAGATACCGGTTCTGGCCAACAATATGAATGTCTTTGTCTGAAGAGAGTGCCTTGATCTCTCCATAGCACTCATCTCTCGTACGGTTCTTGTTCTCATAAACCCCTCCTGATCACATTCACCGATAACACTTTATCAATTATAATAATTAGACGCAAACAAACCGATGAGGTAAAAACAATGAAAAAGACAAAGATTACGGCTTTGCTTTTGACCACAGTGCTGATGTTAAGCTCGTGCAGCACTGCCACAGTAGAGAGCATAGCGGAAACCGAACAGGAGACTGTTGCGCAGACTGAGACTGCTATAGCAACTGAGACTGTTAACATCCCCGACACTGTCACTACTGACTATTCGGGCATGACAGCCGAGGAGATCGTGGCGACTCTAACTCTCGAGCAGAAGGCTGCCCAGATGGTGCAGGGCGCGCTCTATAACCTCGATACAGATGAGATGGACGAATACTGCTATGGCTCGGTATTAAGCCACTACGGATCATTTCCCGAACTGTCACTGGATGAATGGAGAATGATCACGGGCTTCTATCAGGACGCCGCATTAGATTCTGAAGCAGGCATCCCGATGCTCTACGGACAGGACAGCGTGCACGGAGTCAACTTCGCTTCAGGATGCGTCATCTTCCCTCAGCCTATCAACATAGGCGCAGCACACGACGCAGAGCTCACCGAGGAATACGGAGCCATCGTAGGAAGCGAGATGATCCACACCAGGATGATCTTCAACTTCGCTCCCTTAGTTAATAACTGTCTCGACCCCAGATGGGGCAGAACTTACGAGTGCTACTCTTCCGAGAATTCGCTTTGCGACGAGATGGCAACAGCCTTCATCACGGGTCAGCTTTCCGAGGGTGTCATCGTGTGCCCCAAGCATTTTTTCGCTGAAGGCTACGTAGTATACGGTACAGGCGAGAACTCCGAGGGCGTCAACCGTCTCATCGACAGAGGCGACTCGCAGCCCACCGAGGAGCAGATCGCAGAGTGCCTTGCAGTTTACCAGCACATGATCGAGATCGGCGCACAGACCATCATGATCTCCCACACCTCACTGTGGGGCACCAAGATGCACGAGAACGCCGAGTACATCCAGATGCTTAAGAACGACTTCGGGTTCGAAGGATTCATCATCTCTGACTGGGATTCCATCGAGAAATGTTCCGGCGGCAGCCTCTATGAGAACGTCGTCCTCGCAGTTAACGCAGGCGTCGACATGCTCATGGAAGCGGGCAATTACGAAGCTGCACGTCAGGCTATCGTGGATGCGGTCAACAACGGCGATATCACGGAAGAGCGCGTTGACGACGCAGTAAGAAGGATCATTCAGGTCAAGATTGATGCAGGTCTGTTCGACGACCCTTACCTTGACAACACCAACCCCACATACGAGTTCAATTCAGACAGATCACACGAAGTAGCGCGTCAGCTCGCGGCAGAGTCTGTAGTGCCTTTCCAGCTCGGCGAGTATTCCACTATCGAGCCCGGCATGAGAGTTCTTGTTATGGGACCTGCTGCTGACGACACGGGTGTTCTGTGCGGAGGATGGACTTACGGATGGGAAGGCGCCACCGACGCCGAGCTCGGTTACCGCTGCGTCCCCGAGGGCATAACAATCCTCGACGGTCTCGAAGCAGCCGCAGACGAACTCGGATTCGAGGTGATCACAGATCCTGAGATGGCAGATTCCTGCGACCTCATCGTGCTGTGCCTCGGCGAAGAGACATACGCAGAGTGGAACGGCGACTCCGTAAGCATCGACATCGCTTTCGGCGACATGGCGCTGAACGACAACTACAGCGCTATCCTGGAAGCAGCTTCATGCGACGCACCCACAATGGCGCTCATCGTGTCCGGCCGAAACATGATCGTCGACGAATATATCGATGATTGGGATTCCTGCTACTTCTGCTACCTCCCCGGCTCTGAGGGCGGTAACGGTATCGCAGACGTCATCACGGGTCAGGTCGAGGCTACGGGTGCACTCCCCATGCCTTACTACTCATCTGAGGATGACATCGCTTCCGGCAACTTCGTCTACGACGCAGGCTGGAGCGCAGCTAACTGACATCACGTCACAACACAGCGAAAAGAAAAGGGCGGGGATTACTCCTCGCCCTTCATTCTTGCTTCGAAATCTTCACCCGGCATCGGCTTCGCGTAGTAATAACCCTGTATCATGTCGCAGCCTTCCTCGGCCAGGAAATCGACCTGCTCGCGCTGCTCTACGCCCTCGGCTACCGTCCTCATGTTGAGGTTCTTGGCAAGCTTGATTGCCTCCGATACGACTATCTGTCCTCTTCCCTCTTCCTCGACTTCACTGAAGAATCCTGCGTCGAGCTTCAATACATTAAGCGGCAGATCCTTAAGTGAATTGAGGGAGGAATAACCTGAACCGAAGTCATCCATAGATACTTCGAAGCCGTATTCCTGAAGCTTTCTGATCGTGTTGATCATCATATTCTTATCGTCGAAGAATGCACTCTCCGTAAGCTCGATCTCGATGAGATTGCACGGGCATCCCTCGCCTGCCACGATCTTATTGATCTGGTCTGCAAGATCGCTCTCCACGAAATGTGCTCTCGATACATTGACCGATACCGGAACGCACGGCAGACCCATGTCATACCAGCGCTTCTGGTCGCGTGCTACATGTGTGAGCATATAGTTGTCGATATTCGTGATGAATCCCGTGTGCTCGAAGATGTCGATGAACTTTCCGGGCGGAACGAATCCCAGCTCCGGAGAATCCCATCTGATGAGAGCCTCAGCTCCCTTCATCTTGTCAGTTCTCGGATCGTACTTAGGCTGATAGTAAACCTTGAATTCCTCGTTCGCGAGAGCCTTATCCTGAAGTTCGCCTACGCGGTCGATCCACTTCTGCTTCTCGACGAGTTCCTCATCGAAGAATGCAACACCCGACTCATCGCTCTCCTCGAGTGTCATTCTAGCGGCACTCGCGTTGTTGTATTCCTTATCGAAATCAAAATTCCTGACATGCTTTCTTCTGGCGATCAGGTTCTCGGATTCGCCGATGAGACTTACACCCACCTGGAAAGCGAACTTGTGGTTATGATTGTCATCGATCTTCTGAAGCTTCCCGATGATGTCCTCAAGTCTGCTCTTCAGCTCATCGCGGTCCGTATAGCGCAGGAGCATCGGGAACTTGGCCTCGGTGCTGTGTGCTGCTATCTCGCCCTTATTAAGGCTTGCTGCGAGGACAGAATAGACATTTCTTAACATCTTCTCGCCGTCATCGATGGAATGGCAGAGCACGTAGTTTCTGTACTTAACGAACATCAGGCTGATGATGGCATACCGCGCACCGCGCTTGGTACCTTTCTTAAGCACCTTGCTGCCTCTTGATACGAACCACAGCCAGTTACGGTCGTTCGATATGGGATCAGCGAACAGCAGCTTAACGAGTCTGTTCTCTCTTCGGGCGTTGGCTATGGATATAACCATAAGGAAGATGAACGTCAGCAGGATAATGACTCCCATGATGGCGTAGAACGCGCCTATGAAATACAGATCACTGTAAGTGATGTCGAGGTTTACCTGTATGAATAATGTACTGCCATCCTTAAGCTCACGCGATATCCAGTACGGGAGCACTAATGTATCACCGACACTATTGTCGGGATCCCTGGCATCGAAGAAATCTTCATCATCCGAGTCATACGGATTAAACAGGACAAACCCCAGACCCGAGGGAGTCGCGTTAGGCAACTGGGTATCTGCATAAGCCGTATAAGCTGACTCCCGGCCATCGAAGCCTGCGAGATTGAATTCCATAATAGGAAGGCCGTCATGAGAACATGTATCCTCGTCGAACAGGATGGTCTTGTTGCCTTCCGCATCGATAATGAACATCGGAAGCGATTCGGCGTACGGACCAAGATCACCCGCCTCATAATTACGGGCGATCTTCTCATAGATTATGACGCCGTCCTGAGTAGACAAATAACATGTGTACAGGTAGAAAGTAGCCAGACTCGCCACAGCAAGCGCAGTCACGAGTATCAGAGCAAATATATGTCCTATTACGGGAACCCAGATGCGGCGGCTTCTTACCTTGACCGCTTTGATTCTCTTATCCTTTGCCATTAAGATTACCCCCGATTGATTATACACCCTAAGCCCGCGAATAGCCTTGTTGTGATACAATTACTAGGGTAAACACGTAAGATTATGCAAACGTTCATTAAGAAAAACCAGAGACTCATAATCACTGTATTAGTCCTCGTATTTGTATACTGCGGACTTATGGTTGTCGCGCCCCGGTTGACTATATGGAATCATACAGCGACCTATCACCCGGAAGACTGTGTACTTACAGATATTGAAGAAGGACAATCTTACGAGTATTCATTCCCCATTCCTTATGACTATGTAAACACCATCGATGTTCTGTTTACCGATGAGTCGAGAACAAACTCCACGGTAATTCCGTTCGACGCACGTCTGGAGCTTCTTGATTCCGACGGCAATGTCGTTATCGGTAAAGACATGACATCTATGTTTGATACAACCGCGGGAACAGGTTACACACCAGTTTCCAAGGGAGAAACGTATACTCTCAGATTCACGGTAACACATGTTGATACTGTCGAAGGCACGGCTGCGCCTCAGTTCCCGGTATCTTCCGAGAATGGTGTTGCTTTCGACATGACGGGAAGAGATAACGGAGCACCCTCCAAGGGAACGTTCTCGTTAATCTATGCCATCTTCTCGATCGTTATTGTTCTGTATGTATACTCCATGGACTGCAGTTCCCTCTTACTTAAGAAGTTCTCTGAACCTCTTCTCCTGTTGGCTGTCGCGATCGTCTCGATAATACTGTTCAGCCAGGTATTTGATCCCGAGATGATCATCAGAGGAGCACTGAAGATTATCGAGACCACTAAGGCAGGTCATCCTCTAGATTACTACGATTACTCTTATACCAGCTCGCTTACAGCAGGATGTGATTATGAATATCTGGCTCACAACCTGGATTTCTTCCTTCTGCTCCCTGTAGCGATAGTAATGCTTCCGCTCTCATTCTTCATGAATTCGACGGACACGTATAATGCGACATATACATTCGCTATAATACTGCTTTCCACAGTAATCTTCCTGGCTATACTCTTGTCCGGCAGACTCATAATGAAGATCTGCAAGGTCTGCGAGATGCCTGATGATTATGCGAATACGGTAAGAAGACTGTTTGTTTTCTCTCCCTTCCTGCTGTCAGCCACGATCCTGTTCGGACAGATAGATATGCTCTACATCGTTATAGTTATTGTGGCTCTTCTCATGTACTACAAAGGCAAATACGGAGTGTTCTCCATCCTTATGTCGATCGCGATAGCGATGAAGACTCTGCCGATAATGATATTCATCCCGCTCATTCTGCTTGTTAAGAAGAAGCCCATACCGCTCATCTCTTACTGCGTCGGTGCTGTCTCATTCACAATGCTGAGTACCGTCCTGTTCAAGGGCGGATTCGGATACGATGCCATCATGAATGTAGTCAAGATTAGATATGACTTCATGAGCACGCTCTTCGCGTCCCCTCTGGGCATCAAGAATGATTTCTTCCCCATCGTTTACGTACTGATCTGTATTTACGCCTATATGCAGAATGTCGCTGAAGTCAGTAAGAAAGAATTACTGCGCACTTCCATGACACTTATCTTCGCGACTTATTCAACATTCGTGGTATTCACCGACTGGCATGCTCAGTGGCTTATACCGCTTGTGTTGTCTATGAGTTTCCTGCTGCCTTTCTACAAGAAAGACAACACTGCGCTCCTGCTCAACATCATTGCAGAAGCACTGCTCATTTTCTGCTCATACGGAGGCAAGACATGGTCTACGCACATGACCAACTTCACACTGCCTACCTTTACAGGTTATTACTACGGCGGTCCTACGTTAACTACCGTATATAACAACGTAGGATCCTGGTGTTTCATGCTGATCTGTTCTCTTAGCTCTGCAGTACTCATTGCCTTGTGTTACATATTCTTCAGCAAGAAGCTGTCAACTGACAGCACTTCTGCTGATATGTCTCTGACCAAGGATTACGCATGTCTTAGAGTTACGGTTCTTTATGCAGTAGTAGCATTCTTCCTCTGGTGTTATTTCTATATCGGATAACGCATTTATAAGACTGATATCACACCGCCGATGATTTATGATACAATTCATGGGCGTAACAAATCGAGGTGTAGCGCAGTTGGTAGCGTACGTGCTTTGGGAGCATGGGGCCGCAGGTTCGAACCCTGTCACCTCGACCACTTTTACAAATCGTGTCGCAAGAAGTCAGTAAATACAGGCATTGTAGGGCTTTACATTCTTGTAGAAATCGCAATTTACCAAAAACTTACCAATTTTTGCGAACTGGGACACGCACAAACAACTACGACCGGATGTATAACAGCCGGTCGTTTTCATTCCTCTACTTTCCCTGTAACCATAGTCACTGTAAAGAAGAATAGTAATCCATCAGTCGAAGTAATCTATTCCTTTCTAGATGCTGATGGAATTATATCCGACTATACATTTTTCGCCGCAGTACACTAATCTCCGCAAATATACAAAGAACCATTCGAACTGTATGCCAGTTCTGATAACGCGCGAATTTCGACCATAGTACGAAGATATGAACCTTTTAACAACTGTTCGTAAATTCTACACTCTTGTATCAATACGATTAAGTCATTTCCAGATATATAACTATCACCATATGGATCAATTGTACTCCAAATACTCTCATATGTAATATGATCCTTTATTATTCTGTCAATCTCTGTCATTTCATCATCCGTAATAGATACGATTTTATCTTTGAAAATAAATTCCATAAATACTCCTCTAAGACGGGAAAGGCCGTTATAACTGCCCCTCTTCATTAACTACCACGCGGATTGTATAAAGAGGTATTCCACAAAGCGATAAATGAGATAAAAAATCATTCCAAACAAACTTTCATGCCGTTGATATACAAATCCCTACAAACCACCTGTATATTCATCATCGATACATCGAGGGTAAAACAATACATGTCATCCTTTTTTTTGTATTCAATACTATGATAATAATATGGGATTTTTTGAAGATCATCTCTCTTATAAATCTTACCGACATCGATTCGTGTGCTTTTTAATAAACACCCATCTCTTTTTGTATAATGAGCAACGGATGCATCTGTTGTATATTCAACATGATCACACAAAGAAAAAACTAATTCGTATTTTTTTCCCTTTTTTTGAAATAATAGAACAAGTTCATCACCCAAAGAACGGATTGATAAATCTAATAAAATTGCATCTGACAATTCAAGAATCAATACACTAAAATCATTTACAAAATAATCGTTCATATTATGCCACCTGTTTTAATAAGGGTACGGGTATTCGGGGAACGGAATATGCGCATCTGGTGATTCGCGAGGAACATTATTACCCGTCTGCAATGTAGGGCGTTTCAACCGTTTGTAGATTATTCGAGATCTGCGGCAGACTCCTTCAGGACTTTAGTAACTAGATCCTTTGCAGGCATAAGACCCATTTTAGTCCTCAAGTGACATTGTTTGATCGCTTCGTTAGTATTGCCCGCCTCTATAAGTTCCATAATAGCCTTCTGATCTTCATCAGAAAACTTATCCCACTCGTTTCTCAAGTGTTTGTGGTATCTGTCCGTATCGGCACGGAAAGACTCGATCTTCTCCTGCTGTTTTTTCATAGCCGCTTGAAGTTTAGGACTTTGGGAGCACTGTTTTGTCTCATCAGCAGTTCCAAAACCCTTATTCAGAATCTTATCAGCATAATCACGTATTGCTGTCTGATCCTTAACAGTTGTAAACACCCTGATTATTCTTGTCTGATTAATCCATACGATTTTTGTCAAGGCATTAAGCGTTTTGCTTGCGCCTGCGAGTCCTAAAGTAGCATGTTCATTCGCGAGCGAGGGCATCTGTCTTACTGTACCATGGAAGGCAAATTCATAAGTCTGATCCTTATCCTCGCCGCTAATATGGTCACTTATCGAAACCTGTTCTATATTGCTTATGTCAGTTGAAGCCATATAGTCTGCAAGTTCGACAATCATCTGCCAACTGAAGCCAACATTCATGAGAACATCATACTGTTCCCATCGTCCGCATTTATAATGCTTTATAGTGTTATCCTCTTTGTTTGGAGAAGATTTCTTTTTGAATGCATCAAAGAATCCCATTATAAGCTACCGGAACCACCTTCCATAAAACTTGTCGGACTTCCAGCCGATTATCTACACCAAGGAATCTCTCCCTCAGACAAAATAATTATATCATTCCAAAAAGAAACGCTCTTATGTGCAGGCGCTTTAATTTTGCAAAGAGGAAGTAATAATGGCAAATTATATGTCAAATTCGAACTTGTAAATACTTATGCGCAGCGGATTTTGACTCCGTTTGCCGCAAATCACTAAAACACAAGGAACTAATAAAGATAATCAAAGACGCAAAAGACTGAATTAATAACAAAGACCTTAAATGTGAAATTTTAAGTGATAAAATGACTATTAATATGAACGAGATTGTTTTTGAGAACAAAAATGCCAAGTTGAAAGCGTTCATGATGCCTGTCATCGGATCGGTGATTCTTTATCTTATTTACAGTATTCCGAGAATGCTGATGAAGGATCCCTCTTCCCTTAGCAAGAACGTAAAGGTCTATCTGATCCTTCTTGGTGCTTTCTTGCTGATTGGTCTGGCAGCAGGCCTGCACTCGGCTGTAAGAATCAAGAAGATGCGGATTACCATCAACGATGAAGGAATAGACGTTATTAAGGGCAAGGCTCACGGCTTCTACCCTTTAGATACTTTCTTAAGATGCCAGCGCGAGACTCAGAGTGCAGGAAGAGGTGTCAAGGTTGTAAAGAGTCTTGTTTTCGATGGGGATGAAGGCCTTCTCTTTATTGACTGCGACGGGTTCTCGGACAGCGAGTTTTTAAGGATGTCGGATGCAATCAGCATAAGAAAGCATGACGTGTCGGAGTGTGATGAAGATTCTGACGAACAGCTTTCCGACGGACGATATGTAGGAACGTATGAGTTGGCGTTCCCCAGCGCGCTGCTGAGATTATCAGGTTTCTGTGGCGTAGCAATACTGTTTGCGTGGGGGGCAGCTATCTACTTAATATCGAAGGCTGGATTAGTCCGTTCCATGATTATCATACTGGGTTTTATCACATTCGGTACTTTATCAACTATAGTCTTGTTCCTCTCACTGTCTTTGTACTACAAGAAACAGGGTAAGAATGTAATTAAGACGCTGCAGATAGGGCTTATCGACCTTAAGGTGAATGACGATACTTGGGTTATCAACAACATCCGTGATCTTTATATCACGCCGCCGTTTCTGACAGATCTTGCCGGCGACCACCGCGTGCTGGTAATTAAGGTGAGGGATTCATCTCAGGTTAAGAAGTATATTATTGAACCGAAGCCTAAGACCTATAATGCCAATGATCCTTATATCAAGCTTTATAAGAGCATTGTCGATATGTGCGAGTCACATGGAATACATATGAATGTGTTTGATGACACAACCAGTAAAATGAGTTTGTAACCTTCTTCAATGGTTCCCCGTCTTAAGGGCATAGCGAATTAAAAGGAGAACGGTTATGAAGAGATTTATCCTGAATGATATTCCTTAGCACATAATATTCAAGATTTAGTTTCCGGCTATTCAGACCTCAATCTAATCAATCTCTTATTTCTAAAGTACAGAAATGCCCTGTACCATCACTATCCACAATAATATCTACTATGATATCAAATAGTGTCTGGCCCACATGATTTTGAGCATCACATATCTTTTTAGCAACTCGTTCTTGACTCGTCGGATGACAAATCTTCAACGCTTTCTCCCAATGTTCAACTGCAGCATCATATCCGAAGTCTATCTTGCTTTTTGAGGCATTTACCCAAGTAATACGAAGTTCTTCTCCATATTCGTGAACCCCAAATCCTCCACGAAGCAAATCATTGAATGCATCAAGATTATGTCCTGTTTTCCAATTAAGATCTCTTGTTAGCAGTTTATCAATTTCCTTGTAAAATCCTTCTTCATCATCAAAGTTTTTGCCGTCTATGATTATCTCTTTCACTATATTTTCTCCTCCGGTAAAAAGGCCATGAAGGGGGCTTTTGGGGGGCTTATATGTCACCTTATATACATTATGCCCCATAGGTTTCTTGCAAACTGTATCTAGCTACTATTATTTAAAAAAATAGCACGGCACCTCTTTACAAAGAAATATAACCATAGACCGGCAGATTCTTCAAAATATGCTCGTAATATCCTATCCACCAATCCAGAAATGTCTTATCGGTATATTTCACTTTTCTCTCGATAGAGTCTGAATAATATATGACAGTATCTTTTTCTTCGCCTTCCATCAGAACCGCACAATTAAGACGAGTCTCTGGCAAATATGCAAAAGTTAATACACAATTACCATCAACCGTTTGTTGTTCTTCTCCCTCGGGCATCAGAGGATTAATACTCATTCCTTCGTCAACCTCTGAGAACCAGCAATCCGCAAAAAGTTCATCAGCAAACGGATCTTTAACTCCACTTAATATCTTACGTCTAAATATGGATAAAGATTGCTCAACAGTAAACATCCCGTTAAGAGGTTGTCCTCCGCCATTACCGATCGATGTTACAAATTCCCTATATTGAACAGGAAGCTTAACTGAATATTCATCTTCAAGACTAGACAAAGCATCCCTTTCGATACATTGATCAAAATGGAACGAATGATGTATTCCCAAACTAGAACTAAGTCCTTTAATCTCACTTTGGGAACGTTCAATTAAACTTTTCAACTCATTTATTCTATTATCCATACTCTCTGTTCGTTTCAGCAAAAGCCTTGACGTATGCTATGTATTCTCTTTGATCGTTCTTCATTCTGAATCTTTTATATATTGTCCAAGCCCATATTCCTCAATATAATCATCGTCAAATTCGAACCGCAAGAACGAATCATATCGTTTTATATACTCGATATAGAGTTCTTTCCAATTAAGTTTCATGACCAGGTTGAATCCCAGGAAGTATTTCCATGAATCCTCATTGTACTTTTCAGTATAATCGAATATCCATCTGATAATATCCTGTTTATTCTTTTCTGTAACATCACGGTATTTAACTGCCAATATAACTTGAGCTTGTGAAGCACACTCAACATGACCTGTAACAGCAACATCAACTAATTCTTCCAAAACGGACTCGATGATCTTACTGTCTGCATTCCCGTCAGCCAACCGGTTAAGCTCGGGTAAAGAAGTTGTCCAAAATCCTGTTATTGTTTCTTTAAGTCTGCTGATCTCATCCATATTCCTCGTGATAAACCTGTTCTTTGTCATAATTACACCTATATTATTGCATTAATCAATTTCTTCATCCAAGAATCCTGTACGCACATTTTCCATGTCCTCTGGGTTAGCAAGCAACGCATTTGTACGCACAAATGCAATTATGCTTCAGGGATGTCCCTGAAACCCTGATTTAATATCTGCCTGAAAGAGGAAGAATTGTAATGTTACAATTCTTGAATTTTCACTCCCTATACCCCATCAAAGCCCCCTACTTTGTCGATATATATGAGGGGTGTTTTTTCTTTTAGCAAAGATTTTTCCGTTAGGTACCCCAAAAATGACCTCTCCCATTCCTAGTATATGAAGGGTACTATTCACTCCCCTTCGCGAACATTGACAATTACATAGCACCATCAGACATCAAGTGACTCGTGCGAGTCTGATGGTTTTTTGGCTGGCAACCTACAGGGGTCTTAGGGATCGTCCCTAACAAGATTTCTGGCTTTGAACACACATAGACGTTGCTTGCACCTGCATAGGACACGGATTGTACCCACACAGATCAGGCCTCCTTATCTGTGCCACTCCGATACATGCCGCAAGGTAAATAACAAAGACTGGAGAATAAAAAGATGAAAAAAGAAACAACATTATCGGAGAAGGCACTGCTCACTCTTGAAGAAGCATCCGCATACTTCAACATCGGGGTATGTAAGATGAGAGAACTTACCAACGATGAGAACTGCCCGTATGTGTTATGGAACGGAAATAAAAGACTTATCAAACGTCAGTTGCTCGAAGAACACTTAAATCGCCTGTACTCAATTTAACAAAAATGACTAAAGACACGTACGGGTTTATAATTAACTCGTGCGTGTTCTATGTTCATTAGGAGGATTATTCAATGAGCAATAGATACACAAAAAACAAGACAAAACTAAGGAAAGGAGAATACGTCAGAAAGAATAAGACATTTGAGTTCAGGTGGGCTGATAAGAACGGTAAAATTCATTACACATATGCCAAGACATTATCAGAACTACGTGCGAAAGAAGATGCAATAATAAACGGCAGCATTGAGGATACAGACTCCCATAGGCTTGACGCAACCATTAACTCATACTATGAGATATGGAAGCAGATAAAAACAGGAGTAAGAAAAACCACTTTAGCAACCTATACCGGTTATTATGAACGCTATATTCAACCAAAGTTTGGAAGAACCAAGCTCTGTAATCTGACTTATAGCAGCGTAGTAATGTTTCTTAAGAGCTTAGCTGAGGAAAGAGGGTTAAAGTACGCTTCCATTAGGAATATAGAACTCTCACTCTCGGAAGTTCTGGAGGTTGCCGTAAGAGATGGTGTATTGATAAATAACCCCTGCAGTGGAGCACTCAGAGAATTACGAAGAGAGTATAGTGGTCAAGCAAGAGTCGTAAAGGCTCTTACTCTCCAAGAACAGAAACTCTTTGAAGCGTATTTAGCTAAGCCTGGCCGATATCACCAGTACTGCAATCTTTTTACGTTTATGCTGTGGACTGGAATGCGAGTTGGTGAAGTACTCGGCTTACGATGGGAAGACATTGATTTTGATAATGACGAGATAAGTGTCAATCATACCCTTCTTTATTACAACCGGGGAAAAGGAAAAGGCAGCGCATACAGTATTAACCCACCTAAAACAAGGAATAGTAACCGCATCATTCCGATGTTGCCAAAGGTACGAGAAGCATTATTGTCCGAGAAGAAGCGACAGGAACTTTTGGGGATCAATTGTAAGTCAACCATAGATGGTTACACAAACTTCATTTTTCTTAATAGTAAAGGTGAGGTAATTGATTACAAGAAGTTAAACCATAGGCTCGAAGAAATATGCAAAAGGATCAACGAGGAAATCCACGAAAACGGCAATACCGATATCGAAGCCTTCCCTCGTGTGCACAATCACATGTTAAGGCACACTTTTGCTACCAGAATGCGTGAGGCAGGAGCTGATATGAAAGCCGTGTCTGACATAATGGGGCATGAAGGTATCCTGATAACACTCAAAACATACACAGATGCCTCTCGCGACTTTAAGAAAAGAGAAATAGCTTCTCTCACAGACTACTATGAGAATGCAATGTAAGCTAATTCCTTACCAAATTTACCAATTTTTGCGACATATTAGCATAGACTTATAAACAGCCGCTGAGCTCCAACACAGCTCGCAACCCTTGAAATATACGGGTTATAGGCAGTTGTATAGATATATTGGAATGGTGAACAGGATATCCTGTCACCTCGACCAACTCATCACATTTTGCTTGCTCGAGTCCTCCGCGCTTCGCTTGTGCGGAGGTCGCGACGCAAGAATGTGATTCGTTGTAGATTGGAGAGTCAATATGAACAGACTTAAGATTTCCGCGATCCTATTAGCATTTGTAGTATTGTTCTCAGGATGCAGCAACGCTGCCGGTGCAGAAACAACTGCAGAATCTTCTGTAGAGCAGACAACAGAATCATCAAGCTCATTACCTTCAAGAGAATTCTTCGAGAACCTTGATACGGAATCAAGTCTGGAAGAGATCGTCGATCAGATTGGCGATTACAGTATCGAAGGATCCGGAACCCTCTATCATGTATGGCTTCTCGATGACGGTTCCAAGGCTAAGATAGTATTTAACAGCGAAGGCGTAATCGAGTTCATCTATATCGTCGACGGCGATAACAGCGAGAGAATCTACGACCGCGAGAATTCCTGAGTTGATTAGAAAAGCTACAATCAAAGATATATCCAGAATCGCTGAGATCCTTGTATTCGTTAAGAGGATGAACTACCGCCGCATCTTCAGAGATGATGCGGTTTCTTTCGGTGAGATTCAGGTGCTCCCTGTAGCTGAAGAATACTCCGCACCGGAGATTCTTGACCACATCTGGGTCTGTGAAGATGATGGTATCGTCAAAGGTCTTATTCGTATAGAGAACCAAGAGATCATCGAGCTTTACGTCGAGCATTTCTTTCAGGGTCAAGGCATAGGTGCTGACCTGATCGAATTCGCCAAGAAAGAGCACAACGTCAATCATCTGTGGGTTCTCGAGAAGAACACTGACGCCATAAGATTCTACGAGGCTCACGGTTTCCACACTACCGACATCAAAGAAATTGAAGAAGGAACTCCTGAATACAAGGTGTTGATGGAGCTATCGTCTACCTTCCCCTCTTCCTGCTTGGCATAATCATAATGACACTGGCAAACCGGCAGTTGATTAATTGTTCAAATTTTATTAATTATTTTTGATAGTTTTCCTAACCCTATCTTCTTATCATGTGGTTAAGATGATCAACATGGAGGAATTTGATATGGCAGACAGCATCCGCATAGAGACTGTAACAACCAAATCTTTCTCGATGAATTACTTCAAGTTCGGACACGGCGAGCGAACACTCGTTATGATCCCCGGCCTCAGCGTTCAAAGCGTAATGGGCCTGGCTGACATAGTAGTCTCCGCTTATGAATCTATGACCAATGACTTTACCATCTACCTGTTCGACAGAAGAACTGATATTCCAAATATCTACGAGACGGACGATATGGCGCGCGATACAGCAGAAGCTATCAAGGCGCTTGGACTGGGGCCCGTTGATCTTTTCGGTGCGTCCCAGGGAGGAATGATTTCCATGAAGATAGCCGTAGACTGCCCCGAGCTCGTTAACAAGCTGGTACTTGCCTCCACTTCCGCGAAGATAGAGGAGAGAGAGTACGACAAGCTTCTGGAGTGGATCGACCTGGCCGTAGAAGGCGACGCGGAAGCGCTGTATCTCTCATTCGGAGAGTCCGTGTATCCTCAAGAGGTCTTCGAACAGTCCAGGCAGCTTCTTATCGACGCGGCGAAGACGGTTACTCAGGAGGATCTCGACCGCTTCATCATCTTCGTAGAGGGCATGAGAGATTACGACGTGCGGACCAAGCTTAAGAACATCACCTGTCCCGTCCTGCTTACCGGCTCATACGACGACAAGGTGCTCGGTCCGGACGCTACCGCATTCATCGCAGCCTGCCTTGAAGACAACCCGGGATTCACGCTTCATATGTACGACGGATACGGCCACGCGGCATACGACACAGCACCTGACTTCAAGGACCGCATGATGTCGTTCCTTCTTACATAAAACACAAACAAAATAGGCTGTCCAAATGGGCAGCCTTTCTGTTACCGGACTATCGTATATCCTTCCTTCGACAAAACATCCAGCGCACGCTCGTAATTCTCTTTCTTCACCAGGATATAATCCGTGTTGTAAGTGGATACCGCGAAGATCCCGATGTCATTCTGCGCGAGGATCCCCGACAGCTTCGAGAGTATACCGATAAGCGAGAAATCCAGCACACCCTGAATTCGAAAAGCTCTCCACCCGTCGTCACGCACTTCAACGCCGGCAGGCACATCTTCCGTCTTGCATACAAGCGAGATCTCTTCATCAGTCCTACCGATAAAGTAGAACTCGCGGCTTAAGTCTATGCCGCTTATATCAGGCAGCTTGCAGACAGTCAGATCATGTTCGATTCTCTTCAGTTCCATCTCATCCTCACTTCAGTAACTCCCAGAAACTTATCGCACTCGCGGCCGCTACATTAAGCGAATCGACGCCGTGATACATCGGTATCATCACACGGTAATCGCACGCTGCTATGACATCCTTGGGAAGTCCTGTGCCTTCAGTCCCGAGCACTACCGCGAGCTTCTCGTTCGCACGTATCTCTTCATTATCAACACTTGTGGAATCATCCGTCAATGCCATCGCGACAGTCTTAAATCCGTGCGACTGCAGATACCCGATCAAGTCATCACTCTCATCACGCTCCGCCTGCGTCCACGGGATCTGAAATACCGTTCCCATGCTCACTCTCGCGGAACGTCTCACGAGCGGATCAACAGACGGATGCGTCAACAACACGCCGTCCATACCGAGTGCCGCCGCACAACGAATTATCGCACCGACATTAGTGGGATTAACTACATCATAAAGAACAGTGATGCGCTTCTTGTCGCGGATGAATTCTTCCACGGAAACAGAAGCCTTCCTCCGAAGTGTCATCCACAGTCCGCGCACCAGAGCGTAACCTGTGAGCTGACATACGATGTCGTGGTCTGCCGCGTACACGGGAAGTGCCGAAGCCTTTTCGAGACCGCAGTACTCCTTAACAGCATCGAAGACAGGCTGGGCTTCGATCTCAAGCCTGCCTGTCTCCACCAGCATTGCGAGGGGCTCGTAGCCTGCCTTAAGAGCACTGATAATTACACTCGCGCTCTCGGCCAGGAACATTCCGGGCTCAGGCTCATAGTACGTTCTTAACTGATTCTCTGTAAGGCGCGCGAACACATCGAGCTCGGGCGCGTTTATGTCGGTAATCTTAATGAGATTCACGGTTCAGATTATGTGTTCTCTCCGTTTGCCATAGGCAGTCCGAGTCTGGAGATAGTGTCCTCGACATCAGAGTTTCCGGCATCGTTACGGGGCATAACAACCATTACCGCATTATCGTAGTAGTAAAGGCCTGCATAGAGTTCTTCGCCACTCATGTATCTGCCGCCGAAGATGTTGGATCCTGCGAGCGAACCGTCGACAACAATGTAACCGCTGTTATCGTTAAGCGCATACTGGCACTCACCGTCGAAGTTCTCACCATACGCCTGTGTGAAGATATCGTAGATCTCTTCGAAAGACTCTCTTGCCTCATCGGCATTATCGTAAACGCGGCACTCTACTGAAGGCATGTCGCCGTCAGTGTAAGTATAGTATGTACCTTCATAAGCATTCGCATTAGGAATCTCGCTCGCATCCGTAGCACGGATATCATCTGCGGAAGCGCCGAGCTTATCCTGAAGCGTGCCTCCGAAGTCCTGTGCGAGTTCTGCCATGGCATTAGTCTTGGCAGCGCATCCTGACACTGCCAGAGCGAGTACACATACTGCTGTTGTGATTACGAGATTTCTTTTCATACCCTTACCTCCTCAACAAATACACCTTATCTTATTCTTACTTATATTTCTACCATCAACTGTACTGGAAGTGCTGATAATCCCTAGGGTTATTCCAGCTGCCTCCCCAGGTCCACCCATGAGACGTGAACAGCTGATACGCGTAATCCGATTCCGTTATTACATGCGGCGTGTCGGACGAGCGGTTGTAGACGTAATCTGACGCGTTCTCATGCGACCAGTGCAGGCTGCCGTCACTTCGAATGCTTACATACGGGTTCTGCTGCGGGTTCAGGTCGATCGCGAGTCCCAGCGCGTGCCTCGATATATTCGAGCCTCCGGTAGCCGCGCGGTAACAGAAGCAGCTCGTGTTGTTGTACTCGATGGAATTCGTGTCTGAGTCAGTGCCGTTCCCTACCCAGAAGTCGTCGATAAGGTACATGGAATAGATCTGATACCTGCTCTCGCACAGCGCCTCGAAAATCTCCGTCACCTGCTGCGCCACACTCGCGTTCACTATCATCTCGCCCACCTGGTAACACCCGTCGAAATTAACGTGCAGCATCTTAAGATAGCGAAGATCCGACAGCGCGATGTCATTGTTGTCTACGAATGACTGTCCGTAGATCCTCTGGTACACGGCATCGCCGGTCTGTATCTCGCTTATGGTGAAGTACTGCGCAAGATATGAAGTATCGATCAATTCGTCTGGTATAACATCACCCGGAGCATACCCGTCGAGCGAAGTTAACGTCACCGGCTCAGGTGTAGGTGACGGCGAAGGCGTCGGTGTTTGCGTAGGAACTGTAGTCTCGGTTACGACCGTCTCTGACGGCAATGCGGCAGCAGTAGTCTCAGTAACGGCAACAATACGCATTTCCGTAGTAACAGACTGCTCGGGTGCAGAAGCTTTTCGAGCGAGGGCAAAGCCCACGACAAAGGACAATAAAACAGCAGCGCCCGCGATCACGGCTATCATAATAGTCTGATGGCGTTTACGACGCTGCTGTCCTATGCTCTTGTGTTTCACTATCGCTTACTCAGTACCAGAAGTTCTGCGCTGTTCCGGCACCACAACCGGATATTGAAAGACCGTCAGCTGATACTAACTGAATCTCACAAGATGCTGTAGTTATCGCAGTAGGAGTTGTACTGATCATCAACGCATTATGCGGAGGATCATCACGAAGCATATTAAACGCTGCTGTACCGCCGTTGCATCCCGCAAGATTCTCACCATACATATGGTAACTGTCAGCTAATCCGTTATAGAAACAACGGGCTCCGTTAGGTCTTGTGTGTGACAGCGAGTATGCACATTCCACAGCTCGCATTCTTGTCCAGTTAGCAGCTTCGCCGGAAGTCAGAACATTATAAGCAGGAACGCCGTTCTGTGCTCTCCAGTTGTTCACAAGCTGATTGTGAGTTGTCATGTCTTCAAACCTTGCATAACACTTCTGAGTAACACCATTGCCAAGATCGATATACCAGACCTCAAACCCCTGAGCTGTCCAGAAAGCATCCATAGCAGCCGGTGAAGTTGCAGGTCTGTTTATTCCGCTCTCCCTCATGTTAAAATTAGGATCTTCCATTCCTGCAGGAATACTTCTTGAGACCATATCGCTTTGTATTCTTCCAAGTTCCCAAGCACGGTCAATATCTTCAGTAATGAAAGGATTGTCACTTCTGCGGCCCGTTCCTGCAGAAGAACCCGATACACCTGATATAGATACACTGACACTCGAAGCCATTCCGCCCATAAACGGTACCGGCAGATCAGGTCCCGCAGTTATGCCATATGACTGACACTTAGAAGCAAACTCAGTGGAATTGGAGAATCCAAGGAAAAGAATAGCTACATCATCACTGCGTCCTGTTACGGAAATCTGCTGAGACCAGTAGGCCTTACCAGAAGGGTCTGATGTTCTGTTCAGGAACACCCTGTAATAAGCCTCGATCAAATCACTGTCGTTCAGAGTATTCGCTTTAGCAAGAAACTCCGGACTGAAGAAGAAACCGTAAGCTGCCTGTTTTCCTGTTATGCTTCCTGTTGTCAGTCGGTTACACCAGTCGTTAAAACCGGTAGGATCGGCGTTTCTTCCCAGACAGTCAGAATAGAGGCTGTTGACGAACGCCTCTATACCGGCATTGTAAGCTAATGCACCTTTACCGGGAACACAGATTACAGATAACATCGCCGCTGCAAGAACAGCAGAAGCAATTCTCTTTAACAGACATCTCATAAACGCACCTCCTATTATTTCAGATGAACGGGACGACTCTTAAGCTCCTTCTTCCTAGCATACATCATCTCATCAGCACGCTGAAATACATCGTCAATGTTGTCGTCGATCTCAGGGTCGTATATGCCGAGTCCGACGGATACGGTAACCTTGCCGTGCTTCTGATTATCATCGATCTCCGAGTTGAAGTAATTGATAAGATTGTCTCGATTCTCATAATCGGATCCCGTCAGAATAGCAACGAACTCATCGCCTCCGATTCTGAATACCGGGCTGTGATCGAACGTGATACAGATAAGTCTGCAGCCCGTCTGGATATACTTGTCACCGGCCTCGTGACCTAGCGTATCGTTTACCTTCTTGAGGTCATTAAGATCGAATACGGCAATACCGAATTCTGTGAGCTCGCCGTTCTTGATCTGCTTATCCATATCTTTCTTCTTCTCTTCGAAAGCGTTGTGGTTACGCACGCTTGTAAGAGTGTCCTTGAACGCAGCCTGTCTCATCGTGCCGAGCTGGCGCATTCTGCTCATTCTCTCGTCGATGCCTACATAAGAATTGATGATACTCGTACCGAGAAGACATCCGACAGCATAGAAAGGAATGAACGGATACAGAGCCTGAAGAGCAACGAATATGGACATTACAAGTCCCGATATACCTATCGCACAGTAGTGAAGTCTCTCGCGGTCGATGGTCATGAAAGCTCGTATGATCGTATAGAAGGCCAACATCATGAAGACTACGACCTGAATGATCAGAACGATATATCTGACGACACTTGTATGGTATGTGCCGTCCTCAGCGAAATGGAACATTATCGGAACGAATCCGTTAATAAGAAGCGAGATCAGCATGGCGATCAGGAACACCCGGCTTATCGTCTTAATAATCCTACCGAATCTGCCGTTGCTGTCCAGATAAACAACAGTAAAACGTATCCACAGAAGCAGTGTCAGAGCCATAGATACGAAGTAAAGCACGGTATCGGCATACGTCAGCTGAACCGAACAGAAATCATAGCAAATGCCCCAGAGAATATCTGTTACATAGTAAAGCATTACCGAGAACAGGAATGTGCGGTATCTGGTGCGCGCCACCTTGTGATCGGTCTTAGGTGAGCCGAACAATACGTCGGCATGAACAATGATATGCATTACCAAAGCCAGAGCACCGAAACTGGCATAATACACTTTATAAACCCCATCCTTTCGAATTCAAACAATTACAGGGGGTATTTTACCACTTTAGTCCGTTATTCCCAAAAGATACAGCACGGTTTTCTCCAGTGTCGCGAACAGGCTCCGGGGCTCATATCCGCCCATAGGGCTGTCGCTGTAGCACGCGCTTATGATGCAGTTCATCTGGATTCCGCTGTATGTCGAAGCTATATAAGTGATAATGTCCTTGATAGGCACACGCGGCTTGATCTTGCCTCCTTTCGCAGCCTTTCCCATCAGTTCAGCAGTCCTGTTAACGAGGTGCTCCAGGTTGCCTTCTCCCTTGATGCCTCCCATTATCTTCGCAGTACGCTCAGGGGCATTGATCGACATAACAGACAGGTCGAAGTTGATCTTCTGAATATCCATGAGCTGCTCTTCCATCTTCGTCGCGAGCAGGTCAAATATCTTGCTCATGGTCTCCTCCACGCTCTCTTTTCCCACGCCGTCGAAGATCCTGTCTGTGTCGTCCTTGATATTGAAGGATTCACGCATATCCATGAGCATCGCGCTGAAGATATCATCCAAGTCCGTGAAATACCTGTAGATTCCGCCCTGCGCCATCCCGGTCTCTGCGATGATGTCGCTCATGGTTACCATGCTTACGGGCTTTCTCAAGCATACGCGGTGCGCTGCATCGATGATCTCCTGTCTTCTGGCATTAAGATACTCTTCACTTACTCTGGGCATGTGTCACCTCTTGTCGTATCTGACTACATTGCCGTCGTCGATAAGGAAGCTGTCGTCGCCCGTGTTCTTCAGGAACTTATCGAAGAACCCCAAGTGAATCCGGCACAGATAATCGTGCAGCATCAAAGGCTCCATCTTACCGACTATAGCCTTCACCGGCACGTTAAACTTCATGTCGCAGAAGCCGTGGTGCTTCATGTCCTTGAACACTTCCCAGTATGCGGGCGCCTCGGTATAGAGCATCGCTCTTGTCACAAGGGAAGTATTCTCCTCACAGCTTATCTGGCAGAAAGGCTTCTTCATAACAAGCCCGTCGTATGTACCTGCGAGAAGTCCGTCGATATTAATGCCGCACGTGAATCTGTCGTCGTGGTGGCAGACATCATATGCTGTCACGCCTCCGAGCGAGTGGCCCGTGATACCGATGCCTGCGTCGAAGTCGATCCTGTCTGAATACTTCTCGATAAGTGCATCCGTCACGCACGCGACATCCTTACGGCGTTCCTCCACAAGCTCTCTTAAGAAACCGCAGTGCTGCGCCTGGAACGCATCGAATCTACTAAACTGCTCCTCCCACGTGCCCTTGTGGTTCTTCTGGCACTTAAGAAGCTTGAACGCACCGCCCCAGTACGGCTCATAAACTCTCTTCATGCACGTCTTGTCGAAAAGGTCCGCCGTGCCGTCCTCATACTCATTCATCGCCGACTCATACGAGTGGCCTATAGCAGCTACAACGTAGCCTCGTGAGCACATCTCGATGCACAGGAAGTTATTCGCTTCCGTGTAACTTCCAAGACCGTGTGAATAGATCACGAGAGGAAACTTCTTGCCGGGAACCGCAGGCACATCCTCATAGAATTCTGCTGTCGCGTCACCGTCCACCTTACCGGGAACGCTGAAAGTCTTAAGTATCGCCTTAAGCTTCTGCTCAGACAGTACAACAGCTTCAGGGTGACCTGCTGCATCCTCGGGTAGCACCGGATAATAAAGACGCACGTGAAGCCTTCTGTCACGCTTTCCTGCCTCGGGGCCGAGCTTCTCCTTACGGGTCCTGTCCCACAGTGAGAAAACGCATGTACCCACCTTATATTCGCCGCTTGCCTTAGGGGTAACAGCTTGTGCCATGGTGTGCCTCCTCTTTTCGATGTACCAAAAAAATGAAAGTAGTTTCATTTTACGTTCTGCACCCTCACCTGTCAACCCCGATATATAAAGGTTTGACACCCTTAATGATGCGTGCTAAAACAAACAGGTAAAAAAATTCCATTGAAGAGAGGGATGTGCAATGGAATACAAGAATGAAATCACCTCCATCATCCGCGGAAACTATTCCCCTAAGACGATGATGTATAAGCTCGAAGATTATCACGCGAACGATATCGCGGAGATAATGAAGGAGCTCGCTTTACCCGAACGCAAGAAGTTTTATCGTGTGTGCAGCATTGATATGCTTGCAGAGATATTCGAGTACCTTGACGAAGAAGAAGCTTCCACATATCTCGATGAGATGGACATAAGGAAAGCCTCCGAAGTCGTATCCAACCTTGATACGGATACGGCCGTTGGCATATTGAGTTACATAGACAAGAGCAAGCGCGCTCTCATCATCTCGACGGTTAACCCCGACGTACAGCAGGAGATCAGGCTCATCGCTTCCTTCGACGAGGAAGAGATCGGCAGCCGTATGACCGCGAACTGCATCATCCTGCGTGAGGACATGACCATCAAGCAGGCGATGAACGAGCTCGTAAGACAGGCTGAAGAGAACGACAACATCTCTACCCTCTTCGTCGTTGACGAGGGCGGTGTGTTCTACGGCGCCATCGATCTTAAGGACCTGATTACCGCACGAAGCGAGACGGCTCTCGACGACATCATCGCGACGAGCTTCCCTTACGTATACGCGACGGAGCAGACCGAGGACTGCATCGAGAAGCTGAAGGACTATTCCGAGTCGCTCGTTCCGGTACTCGATGAGAATAACTGCCTGCTCGGTGTTATCACATCACAGAACATCATTGAGGCTGCTGACGAAGAGATGGGTGAGGACTACGCGAGACTTGCCGGTCTTACCGCAGAGGAGGATCTTAACGAGCCTCTGAAGCAGAGCATGCGCAAGCGTCTTCCCTGGCTTCTCGTCCTGCTCGCGCTCGGCATCGTGGTGTCGACGGTAGTCGGTGCTTTCGAGAAGGTTGTCGCACAGCTGACACTCATCGTCGCATTCCAGTCTCTCATCCTCGACATGGCAGGTAACGTCGGCACGCAGTCGCTCGCTGTAACCATCCGTGTTCTTACTGAAGTGAATCTTACTTTCAAGCAGAAGCTGCACCTCGTCGCGAAAGAGACACGCGTCGGCATGTTTAACGGCACGCTTCTTGGAGCGGCATCATTCATACTCGTAGGACTGTACCTGCTGCTTGTTAAGGGCAGAGACGTCGTAAGTGCATTCTCTATCTCAGGATGCATCGGCTTATCGCTTCTTGTTGCCATGATAATATCGAGCACTATCGGCACACTGATACCGTTGTTCTTCAAGAAGATCAAGGTTGACCCTGCTGTCGCATCCGGCCCGCTCATCACTACCGTAAACGACCTTGTAGCTGTCGTCACTTATTACGGCATGAGCTGGATGCTCCTGCTTAATGTACTGAACCTGCACTGATCTTGTTGGTCTACTTCTCACTGACCGGAAGGACAGCGAGAATTGCAAGACTAATCGAGAAGTACATATCCTGCGATACCGAACAGATTATTACCGTTACCCCCTACCCCGGAAACACCGTGCTTGTTCACAGGATCGTCCGTAAGCTAGGGCCACGGCACCGCCCCGCGATACGGAAACTTCGCCACGACATCAAGCGTTACGGTACTGTGATCATAGGCATGCCCGTGTGGAATAACGGCATACCGAATCCCATGATGACATTCCTCGAATCCGTCGATTGGAGAGGCGTAAGAGTACATCCCTTCTTCACTTCCGGCGGGCTTTATGTCAACGCATACTCACAACTTCAGGACACATGTAAAGGGGCCGGTATTACCGACCCCTTGTATGTCGTTTTCGATAATGACGGAGATCTCGTTCAGGTCAACGAGGATCAGTTCGGGTAAAGCAGTGTCGCTCCTCCAGGCTCAGCGAAAGCGCTGTCGCTGAAGTAAACGCATCCGTCCGTACCCTCGTAGACATAATCGTATGCCGTCGAGATGTGAACACTCGATCCGTCAGACAATGTGTATTCATTCTGGTCGAAGATATAATCAGAGAATCTGTCGGACGAATATGTACCCGTATTCATATTGCTCTCGACCATGTCGAATGTCATTGCTGTCATTGCTGATGCATATGCGGAGCTTGCCGCACATACCATGTTCATGTTGTTGATAACAGTTGCCGTGATCTCACTTGTGAGCTGCTCATTAAATGCGATGAACTGATCGTTCGTCTTCGTGTTCTCGAGGAACACCTGGAACATACCGTCATGGTATTCCTGATAGTCAGCCATGGGACAGATGAGGACGTAGTATCCCGGAACATCCCATACGATGATCGTGTCGTAATAGCCGTAACCCTCGATCGTATACTGGAATGCTCTTACCTCTGCGAGGATGCACAAAGCATACTCTCCGTACTGATCGTTCTGGATGGAATAAAGTCTCTGCGAAGCTGACATGTTGACCCAGTCGAGGCCCATGCCGTACAGGCTCAATCCGGGCGCGATATCGTTATAGAATTCATCATATCTTGCCTGAAGAACACTGTCGTAGAAAGACATATCCTCGTCCCTTACATAGGTCGCATTCGGATCGAGTGTAGCTGCGAGCTCATCGACATAATCCTGCGCGTCCTCGTAATACTTCTGGAAGATCATCGTCTGAGAATCGAGGCTGCCTTCATTCATCGTTATGATGGTATTCGTGCTGACGCGCTCGATATACTGCTCGCCGCACTTATAGAGCATCATTACGGAACCGTCGCTGTTCGTTACAGCCTCAGCAACGCGAAGAGGATAACCAAGACATGTAGTCTCATCACAGCAGTTAACCTGTGTTGCAGCTGTGAAGCCTTCGGGAACCGCGACCTGTCCTAATGTGGCTGTATCCCATTCGATAGGCTCGATGGTGAATGCCATAACGTTCGCCGCAGGAACTGTCTCCGTCGGTTCTGCCGGCGGCTGTGTCTGAACTGTTGTCTCATCAGTATCAGGTCTCTGGAAGCCCGAATTGCCCGATCCGTTATTGCCCCCTGATCTTCTCGAATCGCGCTTGGAACTACCCGTTGCACAGCCGCACAGAAGAAGCGACAGGATAATTACTATACTTAGAAATCTTCTCATTATTAGCACCTCCCCCGATGTACTGTATAAGAAGATTTTACACACAAAAACGGGCGATAAACGCCCGTTCACTGTATGTTAAACAATAGTTTCAAATATGGTAAATTACTGGCTGTCCCACTGCTTCTCAGACTTCTTGATCTTCAATCCTTCTTCGAACGCTCTCGCGATTACAGGACCGATGCCTCTGTAAGCATGGATAGCAGAATCGTAGATGATAGGCTTCATCTTATCGAGATCAACATGTCCGTCTTCTGTGAGAATGGACTCGTCAGCCTGCTGTGCAACGATCTCACCTACGAGGATTCCCTCATCGGGATTCCAAGACTTTACCTTACACTCGAGTGTCAGCGGGAACTCCTCGATGATAGGAGCATTAACATTCTCACTCTTATGCTCGTGGCATCCTGCCTTGAAGATCTTGTTGATAGACTTACCGGACTCTACGCCGAAGTAGTCGCAGATAGTAACTGTATCAACAGTACCGAATGCTACTGTGAACTCGCCCGTCTTCTCGAGATTCTCTGTCGTCTTATGCTTGGACAATGAGATGGTAATCTCGTTAAAGTCTGTCTGTGTTCCCCATGCTGCATTCATCGCATTAGGTACACCGTTCTCATCGTAAGTTCCGATGATGAATACCACCTCGGGAAGAATTACGCAGTTGTGCGGATCGATTGTTACACTCATCTTCAAATCCTCCTGTTATCCAAGTAATACATTACCACCCGTAAGATAGACTATCAGGGCAATTATCCAGAAACTTAAAACCAGCATTACGATGCCGATCCATACTACTCTCAAGACCTTCCACACGCTCTTACCGACGATCTTCGAATCGTCGAGAGCACGCTGTGCAGCGGTCCTCTTCTCTATATTCTGATTGGCAACTCTGTACATGTAATATCCGCATTTACTGCAGATTGTTCTGTTGCCGTTCTCCGTCTTACATCTGGGACATATCATGTTAATAATTATACCATTGTAATATTTATTAAGGTATAATCGTTTACATGAAAGATACTGTTTTATATATTGTTGTACCCGTATACAAGGACGCAGAAGTAATCAAGGTAACGTGCCCTCTCTTCCTGGGCCAGCTTTTTAAGATGCGTGACGAAGGTCTCATAAGCGACAAGAGCCGCGTGCTTTTCGTTGACGACGGAAGCGGAGACGATTCCTGGGACATGATAAAACAGCTGACGGCGGAGAACGAGCCCTATGTTAAGGGTATCTGCCTGTCACGTAACAGAGGCCACCAGAATGCAGTTACCGCAGGTCTTATGGAGGCCAAGGATCACTGCGACGTCACTATCACTATCGACGACGACGGACAGGACGACATCGGTGCCATGACGCAGATGATCAAGGAGTACGACAACGGCTGCGAGATCGTTTACGGCGTAAGACAGAACCGCGACACAGATTCTTTCATGAAGCGCTTCACGGCGCAGACTTACTACAAGACACTTAACGTTCTCGGAGCAGACGTTATCTATAATCACGCTGACTACAGACTTGTATCTTCGAGAGCTTTGCAGGAATTCGCGAACTTCAAGGAAGTCAATCTCTTCTTAAGAGGACTCTTCCCCATGGTCGGCTTCAAGAGCACCTGCGTTTACTACGACAGACACGAGAGAATGGCCGGCAAGGGCCACTACTCCATCTCGAAGCTGTTCACACTCGCATTCGACGGCGTTACGAGTCTCTCGGTTAAGCCCATCAAGATCATCACCTGGTTCGGCTTCATCGTAGCGATCGTAAGCTTCATACTTCTGATCTATTCGATCATCGTTCACTTCGTACAGAACACGCCTCAGGGCTGGGCGAGTACGTCGTGTATCATCTGCTTCCTTTCCGGTATGCAGATGGTAAGTATCGGTGTTATCGGAGAATATATCGGTAAGATCTACCTCGAGACCAAGCAGCGTCCGAGATACATCATCAGCGACCGCTGCGATCCTGAAGATCAAAAAAACTGATCTTCTTTCTAGCGCACTCTTCCGCTTCATTAATATAAAGGCTTACATCCTTGACGTTAGGACACCTCTCGTACCTGCCGTCAGCGAAAGCGCGCTTGCTCATTGCACCCGCTCCTACTGACAGCACATTACTGTCGTAGCTCATCATCGCGACATTATAGACATTATGCGTTCCGGGCTTGCAGAAGCCGGTGTTCTCGAGGCCAAGCTCCGTGTCCTTCTGGCGGTACATGTAATACGGCACATAACCCTTGTCCGCGAGGAATTCATACGCGGTTCTCACAGCTTTATCGACGTCACCTCTGCCGTCCGCATTAAGCACGTCCTCACGGCTCATTCCTGCGCGTCTTTTCTTGTAGAGAGTATGTATAGTGATATTCTCGGGATCGAGCGCCGCAACGGCCTTCACGGACTCGAGGAAGTCATCCGCAGTCTCGTACTTAAGTCCCGCGATGAGATCCATATTGATCACGTCGAATCCCATCTTCCTGCTCATCTCATAAGTACGTACGATATCCGCCGCCGTGTGCGCGCGGTTGATCCTTCTTAATGTCTCGTCCCTCATCGTCTGCGGGTTAATGCATATGCGGCCGACGCCGTTGTCACGCATGGCACGAAGCTTCCCCTCAGTGATCGTGTCGGGGCGTCCTGCTTCCACCGTGAACTCAGTCCCCTCCCCCGCTCGAAAAGCTTCTCTCATCGCGGTCAGTACCGCACTCATATCGTTCTCGTCGAAGACCGTAGGTGTCCCGCCTCCCATGTAGATCGTGCCGGGAGTCTCCGCTATGTAAGGAGCGAGCGTATTCATCTCGAGTATCAGAGCCTTCGCATAATCGTGAAGACGGTCTAAGTGCTTGGTCACATCCTGCGCGATGAACGAACAGTATTCGCATCGACCGGGACAGAACGGCACGCCTGTGTACACGTTGAGCCTTTTCGCTGCTTCACGCGCTATGTCCTGTTCAAGCTTAGCGCATGTGCATGCAAGTCTCGCCTTGTCCTCGCGGACGTAATATTTGTCCATCAGAGCGCGGTAATCGTAGTTCTCTTCTGCCGCTACTACTGTGGGTCTGATACCCGTAAGGCAGCCCCACGGAACGGATATGCCCGTAATCTCGCTCAGATTGGCGTATAGATCGCGTTTGACCTGACGGTTAACCGGAAGTTCGGATGATCCGTCCGCGGCGCTTATAAGCGTCATATCGGGGCCGTAGTCGCACAGGACGCTATTGTTCTCCCTGTCCTCACGGCAGGGCCCGTAGAAGAGCCTTACGACGTCGCCGATGCCGTAGTAGTTGTCATGTCCCTGAAGAATGATCTTAATCATGGTTTCTTACGTATCTGCAGTAATACTCTACGTAGACGTCCTGCGGCACCTCATAAGTCTGCGTACCGCCCTGCTGTCCGTTCGACTCGAGGAAAGCATTGTTGGCGTCTTCCGAGAAGTACGAGATAAACTCAGCGATAGGTCCGTCCTCGAAACTGTCCAGATAATAGGAATAAGCCGCGATATCGCGCATAACAGGTCTGAAGCTGTCGAACGCCGCGTAGTTTACCATCTCCTCGCCCTCATAAGCCGCGTAGTCTTTTACGGTCTTCCACAGCCTCGTGAAGATGTAGTAGTACCCCGCGTATCTGAAGTCCGCGCGTGAAGAATTAATGCAGCTTATAGCTGCGATCGTGTTGCAGTCAGTCTCGCTGCCGTAGCCCCTGGCATGACATATCTCATGGCAGAGTGTAAGCGGCAGGTGCAGGATATCAAGATAGTCCGTGCTTATATTTGCCTCGCCCAGGAACGGGTCATACATTCCTACGATGTCCGTGTAGCGCCAGTACTTGCTGAGCCACACCGCTTTCGCGCGAATATAGTTTTGGCTCAAGCCAAGTTCGTAGTAGTGATCTACCGTGCCGACTGCGACATTCGCATCGTAAACCATAGCCTCGAAGCTCGTACTCATGTGAGCAACGCCGTTGTAGTCCTCGCCGAGAGCATCACGTGCCTCAACCATACCCGCGTACGCCCAACGAAGTGTCTCTTCATAATCCGCGTACGGTCTTACCTCTTCGCTGTACAGGTGCATCTGCTTACGCACGCTGGTCCTGCGGTAATTAAGACCTAGCATCGCCTCGAATATAAGCGCGCCGATGATACCGATGATCGCAAGCACACGCAGCACGAGATATATGAAGTGAAACATGTGGTGCAGGCTCTTGTTGTGACACAGGCTCACGCACCTTATAAGGAACATGATAAACAGCACGAATAAGCTGACGGAACCCACGACGACAAACATCTCCGTAAGCGACGTCATGAACATGCCGCTAATAGCGATGGGAAGCATCGAGATTATGGGAAATATCTTCTCGCTGTAGTAGTCTGCGGCCTCGCCCTTCACCAGAATCGACGGCAGATAGTATGCCACGGGAATAAGCAGGATAAGAACGGCAAGCAGCACGCATCTTCCGACAATGCGACCCTTCGTAAACTTCACCGTCTCGTTCTTAAGCTGGTAACGCACGTCAGACTCTTCCTGTGAGCATGAAGATAAGGTACAGCACGCCGTAGATCACCGGCTGGTGCACAAGATAGATTATAAGTGAGTGCCTGCCCATGAACTCGAGAGGTCTCGTTATAGTCCTTACTGTCTTCCCCGCCCCAGCGAAAAGCGTCTTCTTCTCCTTATACAGCACACGTCCTGCGGCAGCGCCAATAAGGAACACGCCAAGCCACGGGATGAGCGGCATATAGTCGGCAACAGCCGGCTGTCCCTGTACCATTATACCGAGAGGATACAGAAGCATGTTGTCGTATTCGTAATCGAACATGGAAAGCTCGTTATTAGTCATGCATACCCAGAGGCCGAACAGGATCAGGATGAATGTCAGCTGCTCAGGCTTGATCTTCGTCTTCTTCTCGATGAGCGAGATAAGCGCATAGATGAGCGTCGAGATGGAGAGCATGTGAAGAACGTTAAACAGGATCAGGCACTCGATGCCGAGCTTATATGTGATGAAAGCTGTTACCACCGTGAATGCCAAAGCGACGAGCAGAAGTCTGCCTCCTCGCTTGAAGTTGTTTCTGGAGAACGTGCAGCAGATACCGGACAGGCCTACGAACAACACGATAATAATCGGGTGTACGAAGGACCAGAACCACGCTGTCCTTAAGTATTCGAATGTGTCGAAACCGAACTCATATCTGATGTCATACGAGAAATGCATGAACATCATCATAACGATCGCGACGCCGCGGAGGGCATCGAGTTCGAAAGCTCTTTGCTTCTTATCAGCCATTACTTCCTTCCCCCTGCAAGGCAGGCGCCGATGGCAGTAGCATAAACAGCATCCTCGGGAATTATGAAATTAGCCTCATAAAGATCACGGAACATCTCGAAGGTCTTCTCACACTGATCGAACATCGTGAGCTGTCCCGTGAATACAACGTCCTTGATACCGACTGTTCTCGAGGACAGAACCGCCATAGTACCGATAGACTGATAAACGAGATTGAAGATTCCGCAGATCTTATCGGGATTCGTAAGATCATCAGCGGCCTTACCGAAGTTAGACGCCGTAACATCCTTGGCAAGTCCGGGGATCTCCGCCTTGGAGATATCACCGATGTTAAGGTCTACCCTGTTGATGTCTCCCTGGTGCGCGAGCTCGGAGAGCTTTTCGGGGTCGTCCATGCCGATCATGGAATTAGAAAGGCCGACGAGCGAACCTCCGCCTACACCGGAACCGATGATATGCGTAACGTTAGGATACTCAGCCTTGAGATAAGCGGTACCTGTACCCATACTTACGACAACAGCCTTGTCGAGGTGAGCAAGATAAAGACCTCCCAAACCTGTGGAGATGAACTCCTCTACCATAATAGTATCAATTCCAAGCATAGGGGTAGCAGTGAATCCTGAACCTACACCTGTAATATTGATTCTGTCGATGTCACTTACTGAAATACCAAGATCGTTAATGAGCTTGCCAAGTGCACCGTATGCAGAAGTTACCGGATCACCCGCCTTGGTGACCGACTTATAAACGATATTCTCAGCGTCCATCCCGACGATTTTCGTCGTACTTCCGCCTACATCAAGACCAACTATAATCCCCATATATGTACCTCTCTAGCACAGAGATTTTACAACAAAAAGAGGTCCGGTTTCCACCGGACCTCTTAACTATACATTCACTACTTTTAGCTAGCTACTACAGAAGTAACTGTAGGATGTGTTGATGTGCTGTCTGTATTAACTACAATAGCGATAGGAGAGTTGTAATACTGATTCGTCGGAGCATCACATGTGATTGTTACAACATTTCCAGAAACACTATATGTTGCATTCAAGCCGCTCAGACTACGAATCGAATCTACATTACCGCCGCTATACGTAAGAGTAATCGTAAGCCGAGTATATGACGTTCCGTAAAGGTTAGGAAGCGTAATGTTAGCCGAATTTACCGGGTTCTCCCAAGTATCGCTGTTATTAGTCATACTATAACCAGAGATAGGTGTTGATGAACCGGGAGGGGTAACTGTTCCTCCACCAGGTGTTCCACCACCGGGTGTTCCGCCGCCAGGTGTTCCACCACCAGGTGTTCCGCCGCCGGGTGTTCCGCCGCCGGGTGTTGTTCCACCGCCGGGTGTTGTTCCGCCGCCGGGTGTTGTTCCGCCACCGGGTGTTGTTCCACCGCCGGGTGTTGTTCCACCGCCGGGTGTTGTTCCGCCACCGGGAGTAACTTCAGCAATAGTAATAACTGTTGAAGTTGTAGGAATGCCGTGGTTTGCATCAGTTACAGCAGAAGATGAGTCTACAGCATATGCACCAGTACTGGTGTTAACGATACGTGTATAAATCTGTCTGCCTTCGATAGAAGTTGACATTGAACCGGGGATAACAAACAATCCTCCGACTTCCTCACCTCTGGGTGCACAAGTTACAGAATATCCTACTGAACCTGCTGAATAGTTGTAGTCCCAACTATAAGTACCACCAGTTGTAGGGCTGTAAGTATCGCTGGATCCGATAGTCTGTGTTACGAACTCAGAATAGTTAGGAATCCAGAAGCTTCCCTCATATACATAGTGCAGATAACCGGGCTGGATATAGTTATCGAGGAAGAAGAACTTATATCTGAACTCACCGGTTGAAGAATCAAAGTCACAGATCATTCTGATGACCCACTTGTCAATTGTTCCAACTGTACCATCAGCCAATGTAGCTGTTGCTGTATTGAAATTCTCGATATTAGAGAAATCAATCTTACAAGCAGTATTTGTATTCTGGAGAATTGAGTGATCGCCGATCTTAATTACATCAGCAGACTTATGCTGTACATCATACAGTACAGTATTCTCAAGTGTCTCAGCATAGAGTGCTGCAATATCAGCACAATCGTTATCGTTATAAGTTCTGTAGTAGGAAGCTCTGATAGTCGCAATCAAAGTTACGAACAAACCGCTGATCAACAAAGTGATAGCGATAGCGAGCATCATTTCAACAAGTGTAAAACCACGTTTATTGTCTCTTCTCACCTTCAACACCTCCTAATTAAGTAGCCGTTCTATTTCCGGTATACTCAACAGTTCTGCAGTCGCCTGTGTGATCAGCATTGAAGCAATACCAGCCATAATTACCGTAAGCTACAACGTTACCTCTGTCATCATAAATAGGATCTGTGAAATCGCCATGGGAAACCGTAGGATTTGTAGGATCAAGTGTGAATCCCCATCTCATAATGTGGTCACCATCACGATTCATGTAATCACCGAAATCATAGAAGAAAGCGAATCTGTTATTAGCAACACTTCCATTATCGATATCATCGCCGCCAACGTTGTAAGTATATGCAGCATCAGAATTCGTATAAGCATTGATGTCGACAATCATACCGAGATCTCTTGTAGCATCAAAGTTAGTAGGTGATCCGGCAGCAATTGTAGCGCCTACAGAACCGTAAACATCATCTTCCATAGCTGCCATATCATCGAGCTGGCTGGATGCTGTAGCATGCCCTACCAGGGCCTCGTTAATTGCCATTCTGTAGTTATAGTCACCTGACTTAGCAAAACTTCTGTTATTGGCACCAAGTACCATAACAGCAATGAAGCCCTGCATGATCATTGTAGATGCGATGACCATGATTACAGTAGCGAGCAAAACTTCCAACAATGTGAAACCTGCTTTGGATTTGCTTCTCAACTTCTTCATAACAGACTCCCTTTATAAGTAGTTCAGTATACTATCTAGTGTTGATCAAGAGGGAGCAACGCTAGATGCTGCTCCATTATGGTTATGAACATTGGTTCCTGTATTACCGAAACCAAGCGCATTCATATTTGCTTCACTGCTTCTGATATTTACCAACACACTAGTGCGTCTGGAATCAGCAGTAGTCTTTGCTTCACCAGCTTTATCCAAATAAGTGTGTACACTTAAAGTAATTACGGATGCCAATATAACGATAATGGCTATAACCAATATCATCTCAGCCAATGCAAAACCTCTTCTGGATTTAATAATTCTATTCATAGTACCCTCAAATCATAAAAATCCAATATGCCTATACTAATACATATATTATACAAGCAAAATCTGTAAATTCAATGACGAAATTCACATTCTGTTCAATATTTATCGAACCCGGTAAAAAAAATGGGGGACGGTAAACCGTCCCCCAAAATAACTGCTAATAATCAGATTAAGTTCCGATAGCTTCGTTAACTTCGTCAACAGCAGAGTTGTGAGCAGAAACAGATGCAGCAGCGTTCTTTGCCTTCTGGAGATATCCACCAATACCCATGATGAGTACTGCAGCAAGGATAACGATGATAGCAATAACGAGTACCATCTCAATGAGTGTGAAACCCTTCTTTGTCTTCTGAATCTTCTTCATTGTTCTTACCTCCTGTAAGTATTTAAGTTTGTAGCTTTAGTATAACACCAATTTGAATTAATGCAATACCTTTTTCAAATTTTTTTCACATTTTCTCCGTAATCAGGAAAATTTGTGATTTAGTCCTCAGGAACCTCAGGTGCAGGTGCCTCTCCAATCTCAAGAGTTGCTGCCAGACCAATGCTCTGTACGGACTGCTCGAAGATAGCATTGGAGTAATATGTTGAGAATGCTCTATCGCCTTCCGCAGCCTCTTCATCAGACATCATTACACCGAACCACTCACTTGCAGGGTTATCAATAACGAACGGTCTGCCGATAAAACCGCCTGCTGTATCAAAGCTTGTAGCTCCAGCCCATGAGACATAAGGCGCACCAGTATCAGCTTCGGATACTCTGTAGTTGAATGTTGCGGAATAGAAATCGATTTCAGCGTTCAAGAGTGTGTAACCACCCTCAGTTGTGATAGCGATTCTGTTGATCTTGATGCAATCAGGATTCTCAGCTTCGATTGTCTCAAGAGCAGATATGAACTCGTCATAACCTACGATCGAGCCGGAACCGTGCCAATACATCTCGTCAAGGTATGCATTCCAAGCTGCATCATCAACAACGCCGTGATCAACAACAGAAGTGCTTCTGTTGTACTCAGCTATATTAAATCCATCAGTTGTTGAATACTGAACAACAATTCTCTTTACTATCAAGCGGTCAGATGCTGTTGTACCGTCAGGAAGAGTAACTGTCTGCTGAGCAACATCCTCTGCATTGACACTTACAAGATAAGGACAACCTGCATCCTCAAATGTCTTAAGAACATACTGCTCGATAGCTTCGGATGAAATGTAAGGAAGGAATCTTCCCTCTACATCAGAAATATCATTCTTCAGCTGGTTGATCTGGGAGAGAGCCTCATCATTCTGTGTCTTAAGAGCCTCATAGTAATCAAGCTGAGCCTGAAGCTGTGATCTTGTTGCAACGAGCTCATCGTACTTGCCATTAAGGTTTCTGATACCAAAATAATAAATAAGAAGAACTACTATTGCAATTCCAAGAAGGATGAGTATGTATCTTTCACGTTTTCCTAAGTTGCCCATTATGCAGCACCTCCTTCAGCTTCCGCAACTTCTGCAGAATCAACCTGTGTATAGTACAGGGAAATCGAAATGTTCTCAGATGCGATACCGGAAAGAGTATCAGTGCTCTGAACAATTGCAAACTCATTAGCGTTCATCGGTACATTGTTGATGCTGATGGATGTAAGACTATAAGTGTTGCCTACAGCCTCATATGTTGTGATACCAGTGAACTCATACTGAGAATTGATTCCAACAACCTGAGATGTGATACCGCTGAGAGCAATTACAGATGTATCAGTACTTGCATAGTGTCCGATAGAAATTACACAGTCAGATACGAGGTTGCCCGTAATGCTGAATGCGTAGTAAACATCGATAGGATTCTCAGGTGTATTCTCATTGTCTCTGATGGAATTGTCTGCCTCAACTGCAGGAGCAACTGTTCCTGCAAATACATCAGCCTGATTGAGTAAGTATGTGATGTTTGCAGCATCATAGTAACTGAATGTTGTTCCTGACACAGTCAATGTATCACCAGTTAAATCGTACTCAGTTACATAGGCATCACTGGGGATACTGTCACCGAGAAGGTTAACAATATCAGTTGAAGCGGCATTAGTCTCATCAACAAGACGTCTCATCTCAGTAAGTGTGTAGTAGTACTGGTTCTTGTCTGTAATCTCCTGCTGGAGAGCCTGAGATCTGAGCTCAAGACCTGCATACTCATCACTTGCGAGAGTTGCATTCAAGCCGTCAATGTCCTTCTGGACATCGTAATTGCGCCAAATGTCATAGAACAAGATTGCAAGTGTAATACCGATGATAACGACACCGACAAATACTACAACTGCAAGTACCTGTGTCTGTTTACGGGCTGAAGCTGAAAATTCTTCAAAGAAGTTAATATCAGTCTTTGAATAGCCCTTCTTAGATCCTAACAAAGTCATATTCCTTTCTCCTCCTTATCAGTCGTTTCTGATCATAGCGCCGCAGCAGTTAACGAACTGAGGGAGCATAAAATCTTTAGGACCGTTTACAGTACTAACTGTATTGAGTGTCTCAACCTGTGTAGACAGCTGGCTGGACAATTCCTTATCAATCTTCTTATAACCGGAACCGGAACCGTACAGGAAGCATGTGCTGATGCTGTCGATGTGGAACTTCGAGATAGCGAACTGAGCAGTACGTGAAACTGCATCAGTAAGGCTCTTGAAGTAAGCATTAGCTGCACTCTGAAGAGCAGGTGCATCAGCAAGGGACTCGTGCCACAGATCAATCTCTGAAGGATCAACTGTGAGATCGGAATCACTCTTTGTAATGTTAAGTCTTCTAGCTATAGAGGACTGGTTGTCTCCTCCCTGAAGCTTCTTCATGGACTCAGCTACCTGACGGATGCTGTTGTGACCAAACTGAAGTCTTCTTGTGAGGATCGGGAATCCCTTGTCAAGAATTGTAACTGTTGTTGTTGTGCTGGAAAGCTCGATAAGGAGCAATGTAGCCTGAGAAACGTTAACGTTACCGTTGATGATGCTGCCGTCGAAAAGCTTTCTTACTGCGTTTTGGTTTGTATCGAGCGCTACAGGTGTCTTCTCCATATCCTTGAGGAAGTCTCTGAATGCTGTAACTGTATCAGAAGGAGCAGCTGTAGCTCTAACCTTAAGCTTCTTAGCATTTGTCTCGGGATCTACATCCTCACCATAGATGATGTAATCAACGGACATGTCCTTACTGTTGGACTGACCCATGAGCTCATACTTAACCATATCACCGATCTGGTTAGCGCCTACCTGAGGAATCTCAAGGTCACGAG
>Ga0310786_10000816_pt1 | contig 49842 bp, 44 predicted proteins | sample AusTroGonzalo_MG_FD_203881 | JGI IMG/M metagenome (GOLD analysis project Ga0310786, IMG submission 203881) | Bovine rumen microbial communities from tropical cattle in Woodstock, Queensland, Australia - Gonzalo_03 (v2) (version 2) | ecosystem: Host-associated > Mammals > Digestive system >...
TATATATATATACGAACATATATACTATTTACATAATATATACATATAATATATGTAAAATACTATGTACAAATACAAAATTCGTATCTAAAATGGCACTTTTTCAAAATCACAAACAAAAAATTTCAAAAGTTTCGCGGACACACGAAAAGAAATCAATCGAATGTCGCAAGTGGATTTGAGCCGCAATCGATTTGACGAGCGACAAGACTCCAGAAAGACACTCGCATGTTAAGAACTGTTAGCTGAGCCCTGGTTTTTGCACGAGAATTGTAACGCGTTACTAGTCCTAGAAAACCTCGCACTTCGCACCTATCGTACCCATACATACTACGTACTATGCACACTTAGAACCACCCTATTACCTCAAGACATTCCAACATATCACAGAACCCTTCCATAAACAAGTGCTGCCCTACGGCGTCTCGCTATCGCTTGTCACTTGTTTACTCCAGGAACCCGTGATACGTCTCCATTGTCTCGAGATAATAGAGTAGTTCTTTGACAATTAAATAGTTTAGTTGATATGTGTGTATGAATACGACTGATAACAGGTGTCGCGGTCAGTTAGGATTAGGTGATATTAGAAAGGAATAAGATTAATCAGAAATATTGATAAGTCTTACAGTAGTAAGTATAGGAAATAGTAAACGCCTACACTTGCCAGTGTAAGGCTTATGAATAAGTAAGTCTTAAAGTAAAATTAAATAAGGAGGTATAAGAAATGTTAAAATTTGATTTTACACCTGCACTAAGAGGTCTAAACTTAGTAACAATTAATGAGGTATCTGTTAAAGAGAACTCAAGAGGAGAATATCTAGACATTGAAGTAAAGGATAGCGATGGAAATATACATCACTTATTCAACAACATCAATGAAAATACTGAGAGATATGTAATAGCTCAGTTATGTAATCTAGGTAATCAACTTAAATTACCTAAAATGGATAGTAAGGAATTACTAAAAGCATTTAAAGGTAAAGAAGCTGAAATCGAAGTACAAGAAGGAAATGGATTTAGAATATATCCATATACTCAGTTATCAGCTACAATCGAAGAAGGAGGAGAGCTATAGGCTCTTCTCTAACTTTATGAGGAAATAAATATGATAGTTATAAGTGAAAGAAAGCTAACAGAAAAAGAAACAGAGCTTTATACAAAGAACCATTATAGAGTTTATTATACTTGGGAAGGAAATATACCACAAATAAAATATGGAGAAGCTGTAGGCTTTTTAATGAAATCATATTGTTCAAGTACAATTAAACTTATTGAAAAATTAATTTATAGAAAAACTAGAAGTAATATAACAGCCAAACTAGAAAACGGAGAGAATATTATAATAGATAAAGAAAACTGGAAAAGCACATACTACAATGATAAAACTAGAAAATGGTATTCAGTTAAGAATAAAGTATTAGAAATATATGACGAACAACGAGCAATTCGTTCTAAGAAAATGCAAGATTATAAGAAAAGAAAACAAACTGAAGAACTAGAAGAAGAGTTTGGAGAAATACCAGAGGATTTAGATAGATTTGTTAAAACATTTGCACCACTTTATACAATAGATTATGACCCAGAAGATACATTAAGTAAATTAAGAGCATATCAACAATGTCAGTATTATCTAGATAATGATTTTGAATATACTAGAGACCCATTTGGTATACTACCAACAGAAGAAAAGATGTTTGAATGTATATCATTTGGAAATGAAACATATCTAGAAGATAAGTGTTATAAAGAATCTACATAGGGTGTTGGCTTACGCCACCCCTATGTGGTATAATAAATATATCTAGGAACTTAGTAAGTTCCTTGAGGTGTATAAGTTAGGTGACAATTCAGGCGAATGCCATATTTAAAATCGTATGTATAATATAAGTAAATTCTTTTTTATTCTGATAAAATAGTTTCACTATTCTATTATAATCTATTATGCCAACTTGTACACTTCGAGGAGTTTATTAACTCCAGGGTATCGCATGTCACTATACGGTATTCACTTCCTTGAGTAATGTATATTATCAGCTATACATTACTTATTGTTTATTATCAAAAGATAGTAAACGATAAGTAGTGCATAACTACATGCGTCCTATTGCTTTCGCGGACGCAGAAAGGAGAAAACAGAAATGGCTAAAGCAAAAATATTTGAAGGAAGATGTCGTATTACTTCAGATGTAATTGACAACGACAATGTAAGAAAACTAGAAGCATTAAATGAAGAAGCACTAGTACTTACAAACGAAAAAACAGGAGAGGAAATCTTTAGAGTAGCTACTACTGATGATGCTAACGCAACAGCATTCTCTAGAAATGGAGTTGTATTTTGTGAAGGTAAAGCAGTAGGAGATTTCGAAATGAATGAAGATGGTATCCTAGATGATCAAGATTTATATAATCTAGAAGCTATCTTAAGAAGAGTTAATAAGATTGAATCTCAAGTTACTGCAGCACTTAAAGCATTAGGTAAAGAAGAACTTATTATCGAAATTGATGACGAATCTGCAGAATAATTTTTAAATATTAAGGAAGGAGAAAAGAAATGATTAATGTTATTATAGGTACAACTACAGGTAAAACTACAAAGATGTACCCAGCTAACACAACAGTTAGAGATATCCTAGAAGATAACTCAATTGATTATGGAGTTACTCAAATCTCAGTAGATGGTACACCACTACCTGCTGGATACATGGATAAAACTTTAAGTGATATGAACATTACTAATAAATGTTTAATCACATCAATAGTTAAAACAAATAATGCATAGTGACATAGAGCGGGAGTCTTATGACTCCCTTTTATATTACTAGAAAGGAGAAATATGTTATTTGGTTATACAGCTGTCGTAAATTATTGGGACAGAATGATTACAAATTATATAAAAGAGCATTGCGGAGAGGTACAAGTACCATCATCTCATGCACCTAATAGTTACTTCGGTGAATTTAGAATGGATGAGATATTATTAATGTATGCAATGCATGACATTAAGATAGATACTTACTCAATAGATAATCAAAGAGTAGATAATTTATTAACTGCAATAAGAGATTATACAGTTGAGAAATCAAACTCAAATGTTAGAATTATATTTGTAAGAGAACAAACAGACTTTATTGATAGTTGGTTTGATGGAACTGAAGGTAACTTCACATCTAATCCAGCTATAGATGTAATCGTTAAGCAAACAGAAGATGCTTTAAATAAATATGAGTATCGTGCTAACGATTTAAGAATTAGAGTAGGATTCTTAGAGAACAACATGATTATAATGAGTAATAGAAACTTAGATAGATATAGATATGCACATAATCTATTAGCGTTTGCACTATTACCAATGCAATACGAAGCAATTAAAGAGCAAATGACTGAAAAAGAATTAACTCTTTGTAAACAAATGATTAGATATACACAGCTATCTAGAAAACCTAAGCAAGATTTATTACATGCAATCACAGATGTAGAATCACAAGAGTATATTCAGAAGATCATTAAAGAATTAGAAAAAGAACAATACTTTATCTTATTAAAAGACAGTATAACTGAAGCACCTAGAAATAGATTAGCTTCAGCTGAAAGACAATTCAATGATGCAAAGAGTACATATCAACAAGCATTAGAAAGTTTAAAGCGTAGTCAAAGAGAATACTTCGCAGCAACAATGGAAGAGAATGATGATATAATAGATGGCATCAAAACATTTTTGAAGAATCCTAATATCATAGACATAAGAAGAGATAATAATAGATTATATATAACAGTTAAAACACCACTAGATATCTATGACCCTGATTATGTTGAATGTATTTTAAGAAATTTAAGTGACAATGATAACTTCAAAAGATTATGGAAAGGATTATATGAAGAAGGCAACGGTTACTTTATAAGTAGTTCAGTTTATTGTTTAAATTTAATAGGTGATGACTATAGAAATAGAATAATTGTTATAAGAGATAACCCATATCCAGATGATAGAAGAACATATAAAGTAGGATTTAATCCACATCATTATTTCTTTAATTGTTTAGGACAATTTGAAGTAACAATTAATGAAGCAATAAAAGATAATAACTTTACAATACTAGGTGATCTATTAGCAACATCAACTAGAAGTATAAACTTAGCAGACACTGCAGTATTAAGTAGATTCAAAGACTTCTTAAATAATTATCCACAACAATATTATGTTATGTATAAAGATGAAGTTATGACAGCATCAGAAGCATTAGCAAAGATGGAGGTAGCAAATGAAGAAGACACTAATTAATTTAGATAGTTCTAAAGATAAGATAAAAGAACTATTACTTGAACAACTAGAGTCAACAACATTTTATGACTTATCAAAGATAGATTTAAAATTAGACGCAAGTAAAATATTAGAAGAAACAATACCAGATGTAGATGACCCAACAATATATATTACACCAACAGCATACATAAAGATGCGTACATTAATAGAAGAAACAGATGTAGAAATAGCATGGCATGGTGTAGTACATAGACAAGATAGAAACTTTGTCATCACAGATATATTAGTTTATCCACAAAAAATAACTAGTGTAACAGTAGAAAGTGATGATGATTTATATCCTAATTGGTGTATGGAATTACCAGATGAAGTATTAAATAACATGAGATTCCAAGGACATTCACATGTTAACATGGGTGTCACACCATCAGGTGTTGATGAAGAATATTATACTAGACTATTAACACAAGTACATGACTATTATATTATAATGGTTATGAATAAACGCGAAGACTTAACATTAAGATTATATGATGTAGAAAATAATATATTATATAGTGATCTAGATTTAAATATATATCTACCAGATGCACACAAAGATAATTTAGATTGGTATGAAGAACAAAAAGAAATGTTACAGAAACCTAAACCAGTACAAGGTTCATTACTTAAAGATAAGATATTAGATGGTGATAAATTAGATTTAACTACACATGAAGGTAGAGTATTAAGATATCAAACTTTAACTCAAGTAGCAAACTTTATGAAGTCACAATTCTTTTCAAAGGATAAGACTATGACTATTAAATATATTAAAGATAGAATAAAACAATATGATAAATTAGTTATAGCAACTATCAAAGAAGGAAAAGAATATAAACGAGTAGCATACTGGGGAGAAGTAGATGAATCTAAATATAATAAACCAGATGTACTTACATGGGAAGTATGCGATGATGATTCATTATATTATTCACAAGCAAAGAACCCATATTGGTATGACAATTATTATGGAGGTAGTTATTAATGGAACTAACAAAACATTTAGAGTTCTTTAATCCAACAAAATTAGATGCACCAGTACATGTAATAGGTATAGGTGCAATGGGTTCTAGAGTAGTAGAACTATTAGTTAGATTAGGAATAGAAAACATATACATATATGACTTCGATAAGGTAGAAGAAAAGAATATAACTAATCAATACTATACACACAAATATGTAGGTGAATCTAAAGTAGATGCATTAAGATTAATGATGGAAGAAATAAATCCTAATGCAATTAAGAGAGCATATCAAAATGGATACAGTAATCAACCACTATCTGGGTATGTGTTCTTATGTGTAGATAGTATAGAATTAAGACATAAGATAGCAAAAGATAATATGTTTAATCCAAACATTAAAGCAATGTTTGATACAAGAATGAGACTAACAGATGCACAAGCATATGCATGTGATTGGTCTAATGAAGAACATAAAAAGAAATTCATAGGAACAATGGAGTTCACAGATGATGAAGCCAAGGCAGCCACGCCTGTGTCCGCCTGTGGTACAACACTATCTGTAGCACCAACAGTAGTAACAACCGCAGCAGCAACAGTATCTAATTTAATTAATTTTATTAATGGTAAACCATTACAAAATATAATATTATTAGATGCATTTAATTATAACTATACAACAATAGAATATTAATGTTCAGTAATTACTTTAGACACTTGAAATCTAAAGGACAACTAATCAGATTAGTTGAAACAAAAGGATAGACTGAGAACTGTACCAACTCCTGCCCAAGGAGGGGATTCCGACGGTCCAGAATGAACACATCCTACATAATAGATGCACAATCAGGTCCCATCCAGATGAGATCCTAAGCTTCTGCAATCACCGCAGCGAAGGATACTCTTACTAGTGAACATAGAAAGGAGAATAGAATGTACTTAACTTATAAAATAATACACGGTAGAAAATATAATTTAGATTTATTATTTGATACAGGTAATTTAGAATCACAAGAATTAAATAAGATACCTAAAGATGTATTAACAAGAACTTTAAATACAAATTATAAACCTGGGTATAATGGTGATTATATTATTCAAGCAATGATTGAATTAAACGGACACTTAAAAAGAGCATTAGAAAAATTAGATGATCCCGCTTCACACTATACTACATTTAAGATACCTAAACATTCAGGTGGATTCAGAGAAATTAATGCACCTGATGAAACATTAAGTGATTATATAATAGAAGCAAAAAGAATATTAGAGCGTGACTTACAAGTATTAACACATGATTCAGCGTTTGCATATGTTAAAACAAGAAGTCCAATCAATGCATTACAAAGACATCAAAGAAATAAATCAAGATGGTTTCTTAAATTGGACATAAAGAAGTTCTTTGATAACTGTACACCAGAGTTTATTAAAGAACAATTAAAACAAATACACCCATTTAATTATGCATACATAAAAGAACCAGAATTATTTGAAGAAACAATAGATAACTTAACTAAGTTATGTTGTCTTAACAATGGATTACCACAAGGCACACAGATATCTCCGCTATTAACTAACTTAATAATGATACCAATAGATTATATGATAACAAGATATCTATATACTTTTGATACTAAACAAAGATATGTATATACTAGATATGCAGATGATATATTAATATCAGCTAAGAATAATTGGAACTATCAAAGAACTATTTTAGATATAGAAGAGATATTAAAAGACACACCATTAGAATTAAAGAAAGAGAAAACAAGATATGGTTCTAGTGCAGGTAGAAACTGGAACTTAGGATTAATGTATACTAAAGAAAATAATATAACAGTAGGTGCAAAGAGAAAGAGATATCTTAAAGCAGGTATACATAACTTTGAAGAACATCCAGAGAACTTCGATAGAGAATCATTACAACATTTACTAGGTGAGATATCATACTTACAAAGTATAGAACCAGAATATAATAGAGATAAAATATTAAAAGTTAAAAAAGAAATAACTAAAAGATTAAAGAAAAGATAATGTAAGAAATATTATATAGAAATATATAATCAATTAATTAGATTAATTGAATCAAGATAATAATTCACAGTAAGAACCCAGCACTAACATGAAGTTCCGCTGGCGAGCGAACTTCATGTAAGAGCGGGTGCTTACTTTTATATACTAGTTACATTAGAAAGGAGAAAACATGGAAGTTAAAACTAAAGTATTAGAAATTAAACAAAACAAAGATGGTAGTTGGTATGTAGATACAGACCTACCAGCATTACCAACTGAAGTAGTTAATGAAATGTTAAAAGGAATATATGAGACAAATCAAAAGCTACCTGAAATACCAAGTACTTTATTTAAAGAACTAAGAAAGAAAACAGTTGGTTGTTATTTCTGGTTTGCAGTATCAGTATCCTTAATACTACTATTATTATGGAGGTAAGTATGAACGAAGAAGAACAAAAGAGATGGATAGAAATAAAGTTCTATCTAAGTATAGAAAATATATTAGAAGCTTTCGATAGAAATGTAGTCATCTATGATATAATAGAATTGTTCTGTGATCTATTTGAAATAGATAAAACTAAAGTTAAACCATTAGTACAAGATATTATATTAGATAAGTCAAGTATTAAACCAGGTACAGTAGAAGCATGCATACTATGTGCAAAGCAAAAGTTCTCAGTAAGAGAAGTATTACATACATTTCACATAGGACAACAAACATATTATGATGCAATCAATGCACCATATGCTATGACCTATACATATAATAAACAAACTGATGATGAAACAGTAGCAGAACTAGATAAGTTTCTTAAATGTTTAGATAAGTTTAAGAAATTATAGGAGGGCACATGGCAAAAGTATTAGATATAGATTTCTCAAGAGATGAGAAGTTAAAAAATATGCTAGAAGCATTCAATGATATAGGACACAATGCTATATACATGACACACTATGAATTAGCAGAGAAGACAGGACTATATCAACCAACAGATTGGAAAGAGTTTATAACTAATCCAAAGGTAGTTAATGCTATCAATGAAGAACTTAATCTTATTAAGCGTAGTAAGGTTATGTTATTATTAAAAGATATAGAGAATAATAAATCAACAGGACAAGCTCAACTGTTGAATACATTATTAAATCAGAATAAAGAGAATGTGGCAAAGGAAGGACCTATATTTATATATACATATATTCCACCTAACCCACAAGAAGTACATGCAGAAAACGTGGTGATATCTGATGTTGACCCATTTGAAGTACACAACACCAGTGATGCTGAGTGAACCTGGAACAGCTAGAGTAGATGGTGAAGAGGTATATCCTTGTACACCTACACTATTAAAGAAGTTAGGATTCACTGAGAGTATATTAAATAAATATACTGATTTGCATAAACAACATTTAGACCCAAGTTGTTTAGTTACTAAAGAACTAAGAGACTATCAGAAAAGAGATGCACTATTCTTAGCTAATAGAAAATGTGCAGGATGTTTTAATCAACAAAGAACTGGTAAGACTCCAACAATATGTGAAGTAGTAAACATAAAGAAGTTTAAGAAAGTATTAATAGTATGCCCATCATCATTAGTATTAGACTGGCAACAAGAGTTTACTAGATGGACAGGACTAGAATGTCTAGCAATACAAGGTACTATCAAACAAAAACAAGAACGATTAAAGAACTGGACACAAGGTGCAGTAATAAGTTATGAAAGTTTAAGAGAAGTTTTTCACAAAAAAGAATCGAATGATGGTATAATAGAAGTATGCAAGACAGGAATGCTTGATACAATATTGAAACATAAAGATATAGAATGTGTGATAGTGGATGAGGCACATAGAATAGCTAATAGAAAAACTGCACAAGCAGATGCAGTATTCAGTTTATGTAAGATCCCTAACAGATATGCTTTAACAGGTACACCTGCTATAAGTAAACAAGAAGATATCTTTAGCATCTTACATTTTTTATTTCCAACAATCTTCAGTAGTTATTGGAGATTCATAGATTATTATTTTAATAAACGAGAAGTATTTATAACAAGAACAAGAAAGAAGATGGAGATAACAGGACTTCGTTGGGATAAGACTAAAGAACTACAAGAGTTCTTAGATGCAGTAGCCACACAGCGTAAGAGAAAAGATGTAATGGAGTGGTTACCAGATAAAGAGTATCACACAATAAAACTTGAAACAACGAAAGAGCAATCTAAATATCTAGCAGAATTAAATGCGAACTTTGAAACAGAAGATTTAATTACAATAAATGTATTAGATAATCTGATTAAAGAAAGACAAATCTGCTTGAGCCCACAGCTTGTGGGGCTCAAAGGACAAAGCCCTAAGATAGATTGGTTGAAGAATTATATTAAAGATTATCCAGACAAACCTATATTAATATTCAGTAAGTTTACTAAGTGGTTAGAATTATTAGAACAAGAACTACCAGGATGTAAATTAATTACAGGTAATGTATCTTATAAAGATAGAAAAGATATATGTGAGAAGTTCCAAGACGGTAGAATACATAGGTTACTAATAAATATAGATGCAGGTAAAGAAGGACTAACATTAGATAGAGCTGAAGCATCTATATTCACAGACAAGTATCCACCAGTTGGTGTATTAGAACAAGCAGAAGATAGATTCGTTGCAACTAAACAAGAGCTAGCACATAAAGAACATTTAATATATAGTCTAGTAATGAAAGATACTTATGAAGAAAATATAGAAGAAGGTATTGTTAATAAATTAAAAGAAACCGATCTAATAAATGACTATAGAAAATATTTAGAAAGGAGGCAGTCATGTTAAATCAAGTAATATTAGTAGGAAGACTGGTAAAACTAGAAGAACCAAACATTATACTGAAGGTAGTATCAGCAACAACATATGATGAATGGTTATTAGAAATAGAATTACCACATAATATCTTCTCAAACGCACAAGCTTATTGTGGTGTTGATAGCGTTATAGGTGTTAAAGGACATTTAGAACAAGGCAATAAAATTGTAGGCGAGAAGGTTACATTCCTAGCACCAACGAAAGGAGGTGAAGAAGATGATAGCAACACAGTTCAGGAAAGCACAGAGACAGAAAGTCAAAGCTAGTATAATGATTGAAGGACTACAAGGTTCAGGTAAATCAGGATTAGCATTAGCAATCGCATCTGTTCTAGCATCAAGCCAAGATAAAATCTTTGCAATAGATACAGAAAATAGGTCATTAGATTTATTTAGTGATTATAAATTACACACTGGTGTTAAGTTAGATAACTTTAACAAAGCAGATATAACTAAAGAAGACGGTTATGCTCCAAGTAATTATGATGCACTAAGAACAGCAGCAATCAATGCAGGTGCTGAAGTATTAGTAATGGATAGTATATCACATATGTGGAATCGTAAAGGTGGTTTACTAGATACAGTAGCTGAAGCACAACAAACAGGATTAGACCAGTATCGTAGTTGGGGAACTGAAAAGAATAGAACAGAAAAAGAATTAATCTTTGATTTAATTCGTTCAGATAAACTACATACAATAGTAACTGTTAGAAGTAAAGAGAAGTTTGGTATGGAACTAGATGAAACAAAAGGTAAGAACAAAGTAGTTTCATTAGGTGAACAACAAATCCAACAAGAAGGATTAAAGTATGAACCAGACTTAGTAATAAGAATGGTAACACCTGGTGATGCAAAAGGTAAGAATCCTGTTGGTCTAATTCTTAAATCAAGATATCCTATATTCACAGTAGATACAGAGTATGAGTTCACACCAGAGATACTACAACAACTAAAGAGTTATCTTGAAGAAGGTGTTGACCCTGATGTATTAATCGAAGAACAAAAGAAAGATTACATCAAAGCAATAAAAGAATATTGTGCAGGTAGTCAAGCAAAGAAATCTATCTGGGCAAATCTAAAAGAACAAGAAGGATATACAGGTAAAATAGAAGACATTCCATTAGAAGTTTTAAAGATATTATACAGAAAGTTAGTATCAGAATAGGAGGATATTATGGAAGAAAATAAAATAGAAGTTGAAAAGATCGAGTATGATCAAATGACTAAAGCAGAACTTGTTGATGTTTGCAAACAGCAAGGAACACAATTAGAAAACTATGAAGTAGTTTTAAATAAAGAAAGAGAAGTAAATAAAGAAACTCTTTCTAAAGTACAAGAAGCATACAAGAAACAATTAGATGCTTGCAATGCTTTATTAAAATATTATGAGCGTAAGTTTAAATTAATAAAAGACTTATTAAATATAGAGGAAGGAGAAGATAAATAATGGCTATATATTTCGATAAGCTACCAACAGATAAACCTAGTCAATCTGTTGAACCTGGTTATTATACAGCTACAGTAATTAAAGCTGAAATGGTTACAAGTAAATCAGGTAATGAAAATTTAAAAGTAACATTCAAATTAGATAACGGAGGTTTTGTTAATGAGTTCTATCAAGACACAGACAACAGCTTCCTAATGTATAAACTAGGTAGATTACTAGAAGCAACTGGAGTTAAACTTCAAGGTGAAGGGACACTTAAAGATATTGCTAAAGTAATTACAAATAGAAAAGTACAAATAGATGTTGGTGTTAACGACAGAGGATATGGTGTAGTGGATTACTCTGGAGATAAACAAGGACTATATCCTATAGCTAAAGAATCTGAAAAGGTAGAAGAAAACTCTGATATCGATGAAGCAATAACAGCTGACGACGAATATTAAGATGACATTCTTTGAAGTGTATTTCAGTGATGCATCATTCACAAAGGAAGAGACAGCAGTTTGCTGTCCTTTCCCGCATCACACTGAGAGTGGACTAGAGTATTATGAAACTAATCCTAGTGCACACATTAATATAGATAAAGGCTTGTTCCATTGTAAGGTATGTGGAGAAGGTTTATCTGAAGTAGGATTCATAGCTAAAGTATTAGGAACTACATTTGAAAAAGCGACAGAACTACAAAGTGCATTTAAAAAGAGTGAAGATTTATTTGATTGGGAGACAAGTTTAAAGAGACCTGTAAATATCCTAGAATTAATTTCAAGCCTAGGTATCAGCGATGAAGTAATGGAAGAACTAAAGCTTGGTACTGAGATGGGTGAAGAGATTTCGTTTCCCGTTATAGTTTACAATAGACTTTTAGATGTGCGTAGTTATAGACCAGGATTAAAGGAAGGTAAGATCCGTAGTAGATATGGTGCTATCAGTGGATTAATTATTCCATTTGATATCTGGAGAGAAAGTGATAAAACTAAGTGGACAATACTATGTGCAGGTGAAAAAGATATGGCAGTAGCACGAAGCAAAGGTTTCAATGCTATCACTTTAACAGGTGGAGAGCGTGCACTACCAGTTATGTTGGAAGAATTTAAAGACAGAAGAGTTGCTATATGTTATGACAATGATGATACAGGTATAGCAGGAGCAAAGAGTGTAGCTTGTGAACTACTTAAGTATTGTAAGGAAGTGAAAGTAGTCACAGGATTTCATGAGATTTGTAAAGAAAAAGGTGAAGACATTACAGACTTCTTTATGAAGTATCAAAAAGAAAAATTAGATTTAATTTATTACATAAACAAAACACCTTTGTTCACACCTGAAGAAGCTCGTGAGGTGAAAGATACTAAGTATCCAAATGTAACATTACTTGAAGCAACTGCACCAAAGTATGTGAATCGTATTGTGCAATCTAATGTACAAGTAGTTGCTACATATGAGAAAGCATTAACAATTCCAACAACAATCATAGCTAAGAAGATAGCTAACTCAGGTGATATAAAAAACAATAGAATGTTATTAGGTACAACAATTAACTGGACATTGAATGAAGATAATCTTCAGGATATATTAAAGTTAATGGATAATAATTTTGATGAAGAACAAATAAGACAACACATTAGAGAGTTATTAAAGATACCTAAACTTGAGCATGATATCTCAATAACTAAACCAACTAAAGAAACAGTATATAAATGTAATGTAGTTGATTTATTTGATTCAACAGTAGAGAAGACAACAAGTATAGAGTTCGAAGCGTATGTATTAAAAAAGAAATTAGAAGCAGGAAAGAAATATAGAATAACATATAAGATAGTTCCTCATCCATATAAAGGACAACAATTAACTATGCTTATTATGGATGTAGAAGAATCATCAGATAGTATTAGTAACTTTAAACTAACTGAAGAAGTTAAAGAACATTTAAATGTTATAAAGAATTTAGAAGGAAGTGTATCCGATAGAGTAGAATGGTTAACTGAAAGAGTTAAAGCATTCACTAAGTACAATGGATATAATAAATTAATCCAAGCAATTGATTTGAGTTTTAATACAGTACTAGAATTTAATTTCGGAAGCTCAAAGAATATAAGAGGTTATCTAGATACAATTGTTGTAGCTGAAAGTAGAGTAGGTAAATCTAGTACAGCTCAAGCATTACAACAGTTGTATGGTCTTGGTGTATTCACATCATTAGCAGGTAATAGTGCTACAGTCTCTGGTCTTATTGGTGGTAGTAATAAAGTAAATGGTAACTATCAAACAAGAGCAGGACTTATACCACAGAACCATAGAGGTTTAGTTATCTTTGAAGAGTTAGCTAAATGTAATGCTAACATAATAAAAGAACTAACAGATATTAAATCAAGTAATCAAGTAAGAATAGCCAGAGTATCTGGCTCAGTAGAACTACCTGCATTAGTTCGTATGATAACATTAACAAATGTTAAGACAGAAGCAGGAAGTATAAAGAGTATTAACTCATATCCAAATGGAATAGAAGTTCTAACAGATCTAATAGGAACGGCAGAAGATATAGCTCGTTTCGATTTGATGTTAGTAATGGGTGATACAGGTAATGAAAAGATTGACCCATTCTGGATAGCAGAAGAACCATTACCACAAGAAGTATATAGAGATAGAATACATTGGATATGGAGTAGAACACCTGAACAAGTAGTTATTACACCAGAGGTTGGTAAGTATATATTAACTAGATGTAATGAACTTAATCAGACTTATGATTGTTATATAAAAATATTTGGTACTGAAGCATGGAAGAAAGTATCAAGATTAGCTATTGCAGTTGCAGGTTATTTAGTATCTACAGATGATACATATGAAAACATTATAGTACAGAAAGAACATGTAGACTTTGCAATAGATTATATGATAAGCATATATGACAACGGAACATTTAAATTAAAACAATTTGTAGATAATGAAAAGAGATATAGTACATTAGATACAGCAGGATTAGAAGACTTACAAGATATGTACAATACAATGCCAGCATTATTACTACAACTAGAACAAGTATCACGAGTAAGTAAATCTAATCTACAAATAGCAACTGGATTTAACAATGAAGAATATAGCAAGGCTATAGCTAAACTAGTTAAATGTTTATTTGTTAGGTTCGAAGGATTTGATATAGTTCCAACAGAAAGATTTAGAAAAGGAATGGCACAAGTGATACGAGACGGAGTTATAGTGAGAGTAGGTGAGAGCGTTGCGTAAATTTCCAAACTATGATTTAAGATTCATAGAAACAAAAGAAGACTTATTAGATATGATAAGAGAAATAAAACATAAAGATATATCTGAAATAATATTAGATACAGAAACTACAGGAGTACATATTAAATTAGACAAACCATTTCTATTACAGTTTGGTTATGTCGAAGGAGATACAGTACATGTATTTGAAGCACGAAAGAAAATGTTAAAGAAGACTGCTTATGCAGTATTAAAACTAGTTGAGTTCAAAGACATTCCACTTGTAGGACACAACCTTAGTTTTGATTTACACATGTTAGAGAATGTTGAGGTAGAGATACCTTCAATAAAGTGTGTTGATACAACAGTTTGTATAAGGTTAGCACATGATGCGTTAACCGAAGCAAACGGAGGACCACCACTTGGATTAAAAGAATATACACAACAATTTATAGATCGAAGTGCAAAAGATTTTCAAAGAAAATTAAAAGAAGAACGCACAGCTATATCAGCTACTCTTAATATAGAACTTAAAACAATGTTAAGATTACATGATAGGTCATGGACAAAGAAACAATTAGATGAAATGTTATCTGATTATTTATCTACACCAGAAGTATTAGGTGAAAAAGCATGTGAAGTATATTACAATTGGTATTATAATAAAGTACCTGAAAGAATAAGAGATAACATGACAACACCAATGGTTGAATCAGAGGATGTACCGTATGATATGTTGAATAAAGATAACTTAGAATTGTATGCAGCATATGATATTATCTATACAGCAGAAGTTTATTATCAATGTATGCCAGCAATCAAAGTAAGAAAGATGATGGATACATTTGAGATGGAATGTAATTATATTCTACCTATTCTTCGTATGGAAGATACAGGCTTCGCAGTTAATAAAGATTATATTATAGAAACAAGAATAAAATTAAAAGAATATATCTTAGCTCGAAGAGAAAGATTAAAAGAATTAGTAGGTGAATATGTTAAACCATCTCAAGCTAAAGTAATTAAAGATACATTAGAAAAGAAGTTTGGTGTTAAAGTAGAATCAACTGGTAAAGAAATATTAAATACAGTTATAGCAGACTTGAAACACACTGGTGCAAATCCAGAAGCATTAGAATTTATTGAGATTCTACAAGAACTAAGAACTTTAGATAAATGGTATCAAACATATCTAATGAGATTCGTTAGAGAAGTACAAAAAGAAGATAGGATATATACAACTATCTTCAGTGCAGGAACTGTAACAGGTAGAATTACATCTGACTTCCAACAGTTTCCAAAGTATGGTATAAGAACATATGATGACCAACCGTTGTTTGACCCACGTCGTATGGTTAAAGTAACAGACGGATTTAGTTTATTAACTTATATAGATTATTCACAGATAGAATTAAGATTACAAGCAATGTATACTATACTTGTAGGTCATCCAGATTTAAATCTATGTCGTGCATATATGCCATATAAATGTCATACAGATACAATATCATTTGATTATAATAATAAGGAACATATTAAACATGCATATGATTGGAAGTGGTACTTAGATGAAGAACCAGAACAAGAGTGGATACCTACAGATGTACACGCAGCTACAACACATAAGGCATTTCCAGATCTAGATGTACATAGTGATGAGTTTAAGAAGTTAAGAGGTAAGATAGGTAAGCGTGTTAACTTCGCTAAGAACTATGGTGCACAGTTTGCTAAGATTAAAGAGATGTTTCCAGAGTATGACGAAGATGAAATAAAAAGAATAGATGATTCATATTATGCAGCATTTCCAGGAGTTAAAGAGTATCATACATATTGTTATGAACTAGCTAAATCTACAGGGTATGGAACAAATCTATTTGGTCGTAGATATTATGGTGTATCAGGACATAAACTAATCAATGCACTTATTCAAGGTAGTGGAGCAGATATGCTTAAGCGTAGAATTATAGCACTTGATAAATATATAAGAGATAAGAAACTAAAGAGTAGATTACAAATGCAAATACATGATGAGCTTTGCTTTGAAATATATCCAGGAGAGGAGAAAGAAATCTTTGAGTTCCAAAGAATTATGCAAGATTATCCCGAAGCTCTTGTTCCAATTGTGGCTGAGATCGAGATATCGAAAACAACATGGGCAGACAAACAAGAAGTAAATACATTAGAAGAAGTGGAGGTGATATTGAATGAAAAATAGATATATACTTGCCATTGACCCTAGTGGAAATTTTATAGAAGGTAAAGGAACAACTGGTTGGGTATTATTAGATACGCAAACAGATAAAGTAATTAAGTTTGGTTATATATCTGCATCAATGTATTCTAATCAATTTAAATATTGGGATGCACATGTAACATTATTAGATAGTATGTCAGGTTATTATCCAGCTGTTGTAATTGAAGAGTATAGGTTATATAATAATAGAGCAGAACAACAAATAAATAGTATACTAGAAACTCCTAGACTATTAGGTATATTGACTTATGAATGTTATAAACGTGGGTTCTGGTGTACTACACAATCTGCAGTAAGTGTTAAAACTAGATGGTCAGATGAACTATTAGAAAAGAAACATTATATTTGGCAAGAAAACGGTAACTATAAAATAGGTAAGACAATAGTGTCAGACCATATAAGAGATGCATTAAGACACGCAGTACATTTTAAAACATTTAGAAATAGAAGGGATGATAACTATGAAGGATTTAAAACATACAAGTCTTATAGATTTAATAAATAGGATTAATCAAATATCAGTAGAAAAAATGAATTTAGATTTAGAATATAACAGTATTGTTGAAGAACTTTATGTACGTTTTCCAGATTTAAAAGATGATCCTAATTTAGAAAAAATAAAAATAAAGGAGAAAACAAATGGACATAAATAAAATAATAGAACAACAAGGTGTATTAGTTAAAGGATTCAAAGCTAACTTAGAAGATAAGGAAGCATTTGCATTATCTAGAAAAGATACCTTTGGTGGTTCTGATACATCTATATTGTTAGGTGTTAATTTATATACAACAATAGAACAGTTAAGAGAACAGAAACATAATAAGTTTTTAACTGAAGAAGAAAAAGCTGTAGGAGAAAAACCTATAGTAAGAAAAGGTGCAGACCTTGAACCGTTTATATTAAAGAAAGCCGAAGAAGAAATAGGCTACGAAATATATAAACCAGAAAATACATACATCTTTAAAGAATATGATTATATGAGTTTAAATTATGATGGTGTATTTATAAATGAAGATGGTAAACCAATCCCTGTTGAAGCTAAACTTGTTAGTAAGTTTGGTGAAAAGTATTACAAGAAAGACATCACCTCAAAAGAAATGCAAGATATCGTAGTAGAAAAGAAAAGCGATGACATAGCTACACATATAAAATTAATGTCTAATAAATACGGAATACCTCCTTATTATTATACACAGGTCCAAAGAGAAATCGAAGGACTAGGTGCAGACTATGGTTATTTAATAGCTTGGTTCGATGAAAGTTGGACAGGTAAATTATATTATATTAAAAGAGATGATTACGTTATTATTGCAGATATAAAAGCTTGTGAGAAAAATAAGGATTGTTTACAATAGAAAAGAGAACTCGATGAGTTCTCTTTTTTTTTATCGAAACATTGCTTTGATTCTATTAACATTACTAACAATATTCTTAGCATTACCATAGTAATAACTAGGATTTTGTGCTTGCCATTTTTTAAGATTAACAATAGCATATTTATTTTTCTTATATAAATCATAGTATATATTATGATAACTAATTTTACCATAATAGCGTTTGAATGCCACAGTTCTATTAGAACCATGCATTGCTTTATAAGATATTTTAGGATATTTACCGTATCTAATAGGACTTCTATTTGATTTAGGGTAATTATAATATAATCTAGGTGTTCTGTTCTTTAAATTTACATTAGCTAAACTATACCAATTTGGAGTTTGTTTATTAAATATAGATGGTGCTATTGTTTGTAATCCAAACTTACCTTTATTGATTTGTCCTATAGATTTATTAAGTTTATATATCTCAGAACCAAAAGGTAGCATAGACATACCACTATATAAATCTGTACCACCAGATAAACCGAAGCGTACTGCTGGTGTTAATCTACTTTCAAGTTCTCCTAATGGGTCAAGCATTAAAGACATTGCATCTAAGAAAGAACTACCTGTTTTTAACATATAATCTCCAAGTTTTATTCCACCGTTTTTTACTATGTTTAATTTAAATGGATCAACTTTTAAATGTCCATCTTTATCTACAGTAATTGTTTTACCATAAGAACCTGATTCATCAGACCAACTAGAACGTATTGCATGTAATAATGTTTTTATTAATACAGGATAAGCCATTGCATGATCTAAATAAAAGACAAAGTTTTTCATTGGGAAAGTACAGAATGGAATAAGTAGTTCTACTTTTTTCATTGTGTCACTCTTACCACCATATTTAAAATGTGTTGTTGCTGTTTCTTCTACTGCTGTTTTAAGACTACCTGTGTCTTCTAATAGCATTAATGGTAAAGCAGTACGAGCAACAGTATTTTCTAGATAAGTTGTCATTGCATTTAATTGTTTAACATAAGGTGCGTTTTGTAAATACTTATAGCATATCTGCAGAAACTTATCAAAGCCTGTTGCATTTCTTAAAGTATATTCTTGTTGTATTTTCTTTAATGAAGTAACAGGAGAATCTAATGTACCTGATTCAATCAGTTCTTTAACAATATTCATTTCAGCTTTAAAATCTTTATATGCTCTAGAGTTTTTCTTAAGTCCTAAAGATTTAGCCATGGCTTCCATAGCTGCCTCTAAATGATTATCATTTGGAGAACCATATAAACGTATAGCTTCATCATATATTTTAGAATAAGTATCTAACATATTCGTTGCTTTCTTTATATATGGATAAAACTCTGTGAAACTTCTTTTTGTCATTAACATATTCTTAAAGAAAATATCAACACCATCTCTGAAAGTAAATCCAGGATTTGCTAACATACCTATTTTAAGAACATTGTTATAAAGTTTTAAACCTTTAAGGAAATTAGAATCTGTTACACCATTATTAATACGTTCATTAATATTATAAACTAAAGATGTTGGTACTATAGCACTTGGTGCTTCAAGATCACACAAGTATTGAATATCCTTCTTTGTTTGTATTGGTATTGTTTCTGTTCCTAATCTTACAACAGCTCCTTTCGTCGCTGTTGTAATAACTACACCAGTGTAATTAAGATTTGATAAAACATATTCTGCTTCTTCATCACTTAATGCACCTATTGTTACAGCATAGAATGATGGAAAGAAACACTCTTGTGTAAACAACTGGTCTATCATATTAATAGAATTATCTGCACGTTTTATTAAAGCAGCACAATTATATGTTAATAAGTTTGTTAACTTCAAACCATACTCTTGCTCAGCAAAGAAAGAAGGGTCCATGAAATTAACATAGTCTATTCTTGCGTTATCATTATGGAAAAAGTTATCATTTAGATACGCATTTTGTATTCCAAATTCAGCAAGTTGATCAACATAAGTATCATACATAGAACGCTTTAATGTTATAGGTAAGAAATATTCTAGTTCAAATGGAGCATCTACTAAGTTTGTATAAGGCATAAACATATTATAGAAATCAGTTAGATCTTTATAAATATCTAAATATTTTTCTGGTTTAAGAGATTTATATTTCTTATACTTTTGACTATCATTAAATATTTCTGAAACATTAGGATTAGTATTATAAATATAAGTAACACCATCTTTTGTGTATATATCTAGATTAACTTTATTTAATTCTTTTTTAGTCCAAGGTATTTTTCGTTCACGTGTTTGTATACGTATTAAACCAAGGTTAGGACCTGTGATAAAATCACGTAGATCTTCTAAATGTAGAACACCTTTATCATCTATGTAACTTAAACCTAAAACAAAGTCTAGTCTATGTTTAATAGTATATATTAAAGTCTTTGTTACGTCTTGTTTATTATAGGTTTCTAGTTTAGTAACTATATCATTTACTTTATCTAATGTTAAGTCATTAGAACGAGCAGCATCTTTTAATTCATTTGACTTAGCTAGTTTATTATATTCTTCTTCAGTAATATTTAAAGTACTATGAAACTCTTTCTTTAATTGTTTATAAGAAATATTTTCATTTAATAAAGTAGTTTTTCTAGTAAATACACGATCAGTATATAAATCTTCTTTAGCATTTGCAATAGCTAAATGTAAGAAATCAGCAGACACCAACTCTTTTACAGATTCTAAAGTATCTTCATTCTGTATACGTGGTAGTGTTTTATAATCTGCTGCTTTACCTTTAGCAAACTCTTCTTTATTATTATTCTTTATTATTTCATAAAGTTCTGTATTATTATATGCAACAGTATAAAGACCTAATAAATAAGTATCAGGTAATTTTTCTATATACTTTCTAAATACAAACTGTTTTGCTTTAGGCATTCCGTTTAATGCTTGTCTATTTATTTGTTGAGTAAATAGAGTAGGGTCTTCATTAAAGAACTCTGCAAGTTTTTCTATTGTGTTTTGATTTAATACACGTGCTGTCATAAACTTAAGAATAGTATTATTATTTGTAGCGAAACGAACAAAGCCTATATTATTAGATAAACCTGTTAATGCCTTACGCATTTTATATATTGCTCTATCATCTAACTGTTCTAAATCTTTTTCAGTTATACTATTTAGAATAGTATCTAAACTATCTGATAGATTATCTAGGTTAGCTGTAATCTTGTTAAAGTTTTCATTATTTTTTATAACGTAAAACCAAGCTCTTAGTTCTTCTGATGGTTTATTTTTTATAAGTTCTATAGTTTTTTCAATGCCAGCATCTATACCATTATTAATTACTTTACGAAAAACTCTATCATCAGTTTTTTGTATTAAGAATAATTTAAATGCAAGTTCGTTTTCTGGTGTGTATTTAAATCTTTTAGTTTTAGAAATACTTTTATAAAAGTCATCTTGTAGTTTACGATAATATATTGATGGTAGTCCAAAGTTTTTAGTAAATGATTCACTAAAATATTGTGCAGCAGTATCGTCAACTTTTTTAGTACCTATACCTAAAGCAGCATTAGCAAGATAAGCGTTACCAAAGGTAGAATCAAATCCTGCTTTTGTTGCTACACCATATTCTTGTAAATATGAATCATTTATTTTCTTTATAGAATTACTAGTGTCTATCCATGCACGTAATAAAGAATTATCTCTTATATTTTTTAGAGGTTCAAATGTTTCTAAAACATCTTCATCGAAAGCTAATTCTAATTCATCATAGTTGATATCTTTTAAATCATGTACACTAAATATATTTAAGAATCTTTTAAAAGCATATAATACTTCTGGTTGTTTTAAATTAAAATATACTGTAGTAACATTATTTAATTCTTCATAAGAGGCTTCTAATTCTTTTACTTGTAAAAGCATTTCTTTATCAAAGAATTTAAATAAAGTACTATGACTTTTAGTTTGCATATCTACATAAGCATTTAAAGCATTAGATGTACAGTTTAATACTGCCTCTATCACTTCATTTATTTCATCGTAATATTTTTCTATCTTTGGAGCAAACGGTTCTTTTTTTAATATACCAATTATTTTTAAATTTTCAGCATCAAGTTTACCGTCTGGATAATAAAATAAATTGTGAACATGAGACATAATATCTTGTTTCTTTTTGTCTGTTATTAACATGGCAAGCTCGTCACTATAATCTCCGCTGAATATTTGATTTAGTAATTCATTCATTGCAGTGTTTATAAGGCGTTGCATATCTATTTTATAATACTTATTTTGAAGTTTAAGATCTTTAATATCCTCGTAATACATAGATAAGTTACTTGCAAATAATCCATAATTGTAAGCACCTTTTGTACTATCTATTAATCCTTGTATTATTTCTGCAGCTCTTTCTGTAATATCTGAACGTACATCTTTACTTATTAAAAAGTCTGTGAGATATTTTAAAGCTATACGTAATTGACTTTTATCATCAACGAGCATTTTAATAGCATTGTTTATATATTCAGAACCAAAAATGTTTTGAATATATAGATTATAATTATCACGAATAGGTAACATGAAACTATAAACAACGTCTGTTGTATTAATTAATAATTTAAATTCATTACCTAAATCTAAATTAGTTAATTCTTTAGAAAGATCATAAAGCTCTTCAATGATTTTAAAATCATCATCACTATATACAGGAGCTTTTTTATTTTCTACACGTTTTATACCTGCAGCAGCAATCTCATCATTATTACCACTATCAAGCATTTCCCAGACTTTTTCTTTTCTGAAGCGTCCATTTGCATCACGTAATTTTTTACTTGGAGCTTTATAAGCACCAGGTGTATACTCTTCTGTTAAAGGTATTTTGAAATTATTTTCTTGATATTTTATAGCACTGTTATATATTTCTGTAATAACTGTATCAAAGTCTTCGACAACTCTTGTGATTTCAACCATATCATTAAGACCAAATTCAGGATAGTAACCACCATCATGTATTTTAAGATACATGTTTTTATATAAGTCATTTATAAAGACTTCTTCAAAAGCATCTATAATTTCTATGTTGTTTTCAACATGCTTATTAATAACTTTAGATTTATCTATATATATTCTTTTTAAATCTGATACCATATTAAGAACATAATCAACATTTAAGTTATCAAAGAAATCATCAATGTTTTTATTTATATTGTCTATAACATTTGAACGTTCTTTTGCAACTTCAACATAAACTTTTCTATTATCTAAATCAAAAGGGTCAACATGCATTATATCCATTGTTACATATAGTTTTCTATTTTGTATAGTACCCTCTGGTTTAGTTAATAACCATTGTATCTTTTGCATGTTTTCATCAAACTGTTGAAGATCAACATGTAATAAAGGTATTTGTATTTGTTTAGGTTCTCTTAAATATTTAAGTTTTCTAGGTTTAAAAGCATCTGCAAATACAGGTGTATTTGCATCACGCATTATTCTACGAGTATGATTACCAAACCTTGCAACAATAGCTTCTTTCTCTGATGTAGTTATTGCTTTAAAGTATTGTTCTATTTTATCTTGGTCTTTAGTATAAATGTCTAATAGTAAATCATACTTAAACAAATCTTGTTTAGCTATTCCCATATGCATTAACAATCTTTCAAACTCTTGTATAGCAACTTCTGCTAATTCTGGAGAATAAACACTTTTTAGAATGCGTCTATAGTTTTGTAGTTTATGATATTTATTATTTGAATATTTAAAGAACCCTGTTCTTATTCTTTTAAGACGTTCATAGTTATTAGAATATTTATTTAATTCTCTTTCTAAAAGTCTAAAGCTTCGTGTTAAACTTTCTTTAGTCTGTTCAGTTTCTAAACGTGCAACAACTTTCATATCAGCTAACATACCTAATATTTGTTTAATTGCTTTAGCTGTTTGAATAAGTTCTGGCTTCTTTAAATTTTTTGGAAGAACATCTGTTGTTAAATAATTTAAGAGCATCTCTTGGTCTGTTTCATCTATAATAATATTATAGGATGTTTGAATAGCTTTAATAAATTCATTATAAACTAACATACGAGAATCTACTAAACCTAGCTTAACTTTTGGTTGCATTAAAACTTTAGATAAAACTTTTTCATAAGTCTTATATAAAGACATTGGTGTAATTCCTTTAGCTTGCCAAGTTGTTGGAAGCTGTGCAATAGCTCTGTACATTACAGGTTCTGCTGCTTTAACAACAGTCTCTTGAGGAGTACTACGTATAAGGATTCCATCTTTAAACTTATATACAGCATCTGAATAATTATAAAATTCAGATACAAAATCTTCAGCAGACATGTTACCTGTTCTCCATTTAATTACTTTTTCTTTTAAGTATTTATAAAAAGAAGAACCGTACTTTTTGACACCTAGACCAGTAAGACCTAATGGATTAGTCATATAAACATATTTAGGAATTGTTTCATTTGTTACTTTTTTAAGAGTATTAACTTTGTCTACTAGGCTAAATATATCTACACCTTTATCTATAAAACGTTGAGCTGTTTTATTATAAACTATATTAGAAACACCAGCAGTAAACATTTTTCGTGTTTGTTCTCGTGCTGCTGTTTCAATATACTGTTCAACAAGTTCTTGATAAGTATCACCAAGTTCACCAGACAAGGCAAGACGCATTGCATACAGTTTTATAAATTGTTGTCCTCCTTCTTGTCCAAATTTTTCAACCATATCTCTAGCAAGTGCACGAGATATTTCTTCTGATGTTGTGTTATTTATAACATCTTTAATAATTAAAGAGTAGTACTCTGTATATGCTTCTTCTAATCCTTCTTCAGATATTTTTCTAGCCAAGTTCTTTTTTAATATTTTTCCTTTAATAGTTGCTTCAGGTAATTGTTTAACTAAACCTTCTGCAACTTCATCTGAGACACCCGTAAGACTTTGTATAGCAGTTTTAGTTACACTTTCAACAGATTCAGAACCAAGTTCAGCTAAAGGATCTATTACTAAAGATTTGCCACCAAGTGTTATCCAGTTTGATGGATCAGATATTATTTCTAAAGCTAAGTCTAAAAGGAATATACCTGTATCCCAGTTATAGTGTTTAATACCTTCTTCAGAAGAACCCATTCCTTTACGTACATTTCCTATAATATCAAAGTCTCCTTGCGTTACAGGAATTACAAGACTCTTAACTATATTAGCACCAGTAAAGAAATCTAAATCTTTACCTAAAGCATTAAGTGCATTTAAGAATGGATTAGTTCCTTCTGTTGGATTAATATAATTCTGGTCTAAATAATTCCATAAACGTTGTGGTAATCCTGCAAAAAAACGAAACGTATAATCTTCTGCATAACGAACAACGTCTCCTACATAAGGAATAGCAATTATATCATCATACAAACTTTGTACTGTATCAACAGTTCCATCAATCGTGTCTTCTAATAGACCACCTATAATAGGAATATTTCTAATAATATTATCTGAGAACCAACTACCAAAATCTTCTGCAACATTTATAAGACCACTATCTTTATGTATAAGTGGTTGACTTCTAACAACGTCTGCAATAGAACGATATCTTGTTGGATCATCATATGGATTAACATATTGTTTTGTATCATAAGAATTTAAATTAATAAGTTCATTTACATTATTATTAAAAGTACCTAGGTTCCCAATGTTTGGTACATAAGGAACGCTAGGTACTCTTGGAACAGTGGGAACAGTAGGAACTTGTGGAACCTGTGGTACTTGTGGTACCAAAGGAACTTGAAATATATTTCCGTACATTGTATCACCTACTTATTATTTTTTAAAGAATTTGCTTGTGCATTATAATAATTTATTTGTGCATTATTTAAATTACTAGCATTTTGATAATTTAATAATTGTGCTTTTAATAGAGCACTGTTTGCTGGGTTAAGATAACTATTCATATATGCAGAATCTATATTAGCTTGAGCATTAAGTGCAGCAGCATTTTGATATGCATTTGCATAAGCTGCTTGTGCAGCTGCAGACATATCAGCTGCATAACGTTGAACATCATTAGCATTAAAATTAGCACCAGCAGTCATTAAAGCAGTACCTAAACTATTATATTTATCAAGTGCACTAACTCTATTTTCCATACGTTTAGTAGCAGCTTCATTATATAAATCATAAATACCAGAATTAGATTCAGATAATGCATTTGTAATTTGTTGTTGATGAGCTAAATATTGTGCTACTTCTTGAGCAGCTTGTGCTCCTCTATTCATACCAGTATTAACTGCATTAGCACGTTGTTCACGCATTGCATTTAGATATTGATAATAAAGATTTACTTGATTACGTAATGTATCTTCTTGTAACTTCTTAGCTTTTTCTGTTACTTCATTATAATAAGCATCTGAAGCATCATTAAGAATACCTAAGATGTAATCATAATCATAATTAATACCATATAAATTTGCAAGTTCAGCAGCAGACATTAGCCTTGGTTGATTAGCACTAGCAACACCAACGCCTCCTGCACCACCTGAACTATTTAAATAGTTTGGTTTAGTGTAAGAACCTAAAGCAGCATCTACAATAGAAGCACCTAAGCCTGCTGCAGTATCAGCAGTACTTGTATTACTTTTTGTAGCATTTGTAGCATCTATATAATCTTGTACATTACCTTCACCTAAGTAATTTCCTATTTGTCCTACAGCTTTTTTAGCAGTATCTATAGCACCACCAACATTAGGAATAACGCTGTTAATTATTGTATCTTTTACACCTTGTGTATTAGGTGTACCTGTTAACCAATTATATGCACCATTAATAGAATTAAATGCTGTAGTTAAACCACTAATTGGATTAGTAAGTCCATTAATAAGACTTTGTGCATTTTTAAGAGATAAACCAGCATTGTATGTAGACTGTGCTGCTTGTGTAGACATCTTCTGTTCCTTATTAGGATCTGCTTGGAGTCTACCACCACCTGATTGAGATGCTAACATATCTGCAGTAAGCTTTGAACTTGTCTTACCGTTATCATAAAAAAGAACATGGTCTTTATTTTCATATACAGGATATGCTTTTCCACCTATTATGTACACATAACCTGTGTCTGTTCTTTCAGCTTTAGCCATAAACACAACTCCTTTCTATAAGTTATTTATCTAAGTTCATTATACTATTTAAGTGAACTTTTATCAACATATACTATATGTGGTGTGAAAGTTTTTCCATACACTTCATAGCGTCCATTAACTAAACCACGTACTTGTACTGGTCTGTCTGCACTAGCACTGTTAGGATACTTTTTACCATATATATTATATAGCGGACTACCCTTTTTAACTACAGCGTTATAAGGATATGGGTCTTCTTTAATAACATTCTTCTTATCTACATATACAGTATGTGGTGAGAATGTTTCTCCCCATACTTGATACCTATCACCAAGCTCTCCTGTTACAGTTACAACTCTATTAGCTGAAGTTCCGTTAGGATATTGGTGTCCTTCTACATCATATAGAGGGCTGCCTTTTTTAACTATAGCTTTGTAAGGTGTAACTGGTGTAGGTGTAGGTGTTGGAGGTGTAGGTCCTGGTTCTGTATAATCAAAACTTTCTGGATCTAAATAAGTTGAACTACCAATCATTTGTACTCTTAAATCTAAATGTACACCAGTAGCGTATCCAGTTTTACCAGTATAACCAATGATTGTAGAATGATTAACAGCTTGACCATTGTGTACATTGAAACTATCTAAGTGACAATGTGTGCATCTATAACCTAGTCTATCATATCTAATACGTAGACATTTGGCACCAGAACTGTCTGTCCATAATGCTTCAACAACACCATCTTCTAATGCATATTGTGCCCATTTGTTTCCATGTGTACCATAGTCACAACCTGCATGGAATTTTCTTTCACCAGAGATTGGGTCTATTCTCCAACCATACGGTGAAGTGATGTAGTATTGTCCAGCACCTGTACCTCTTTCTCTATTAAATATCCTTGTCGCCAACTTCATAAGCTTCCTCCACTCCGTGAGTTATAGGACCGACAGGTATGTCCTTAGGTGGCTCACCATATTTGGCAATGATTTCTTCCTCTGTCATATCTTCTATATCTTTTTCTTCCATTTTATTACCTCCATATAAATAAAGGCACAGGTAGTCCCTGTGCCTTGTGGACTATAGTTCTGTCCATGTTGCAGTTAATGTGATATCTGCAGTAACAGCTGTACTAAAATCATAAGCTTGTCCATCTAATTGCCATTCTCCGAATGTATATCCATCTTTAGTTGGAGCTTCTGGTTCAGTAGCAGTTTCGCCTTCCTCAACTTCTTGAGCAGCAACTTCGCTTCCACCATCACTATCAAAAGTTACAGTGTATGTAGTTACTGGAGTTGGAGGTTCAGGTTCTTCATCTTCCTTTTTTATAACAAGGAAAGGACAACAAACCTCAGCAGCATCTTCAGCTGCTGGGCAAGCACGTGTTCCTATTTCACTAGGAGCATTACCGATTAGTCCCGCATAAACATTAGCAGATGGTATGAACTCTGGATCTTTATCGATAGGTTCTAGATTTATAATTTCTGGAACTTCAGGAATAAGAACAACATCTTCTCTGTTTTCATATTCTTCTCTATCTACTTCAACATCAAGGTTCTTAGCAGCCCAATAATATTTTGTAGCCATTGTTATTCACCTCCTTTCGCATCTTTATCTAACTCAGGAAGTCCAGCAAGACTTGTTAGTAAGCTGTATATACCAGCAACAAGTGCAACGCTACCTGCAGTTAACCAATCTATTTGGTTTATTGCTAAACCAACTGTTATGTATCCTAACATAGTTTGTGCAACTGTTTTAATTGCGCGGATACCAGCAGCTTTAAACCATTTTTTCATAGCGTAACGCCTCCATTTCCATTTCGTAATCTTCTTTGCTCATACAATATACATAGTATTTGTCCCCTGTGTATGATTCATTTATTAATGGGACACATATTGTAGGCTCATGTCTAGTTGTAATTATAGTATCTATCTTATTATTAAAAACAGCACTACTAATGATAAGTGTTAGGACTAGAGCAGCTAGCACCATCATTATAATTAAATCATTCTTTTCCGCAACCTTGTTCATATAACCTCCTATATTTTATCTAATACTATTTTAAGAATAGTAATACCTAGACTGACAATGCCAGTAACAAATGCACCAGCAAGACAACGTGATACCCACTTAATCTTGTCTTGTATCTCTGCTATGTCATCTTTATTAACTCTAGATTGTACATAAGCATCTTCAGTTTTATCTTTGATTTTACTATAGTCATCTAACTTAGTTTCTATAATTGTTAGACGATCTAATACTTCTCTTTCAAACTCCTTGTTATTCATTTATTACCTCCTAAAGTGTGCTTGATTTTATATAGTTTTTGTATATTCTATTATTACAAAACTATCAGTAAAGTTAGCATTACTTCCAGCTTCTATATAAACATTAGTTGCATCACATTTAAGACTTATTTGTCTATTAAGATTAGTATTACTAACTCTTGGTAATGTATAACATATTCCTGATTCTATTGCTATACCAGATATATTAACTAGAATATTGAAATTATTTATAGAGTGTGGCACTGTTTTATCTTGAGAAGATATTTGCCCTGTAGGAACTACACATCTATATAAAGGGCGTCCATTACACCAAGTGCCTATTTGAGTTTCTGATAAAGAATAAACACCTGGAGCACCATTAATATTACTTAAACAATATTCTATAGTACGTTGAGTCCAGTGTGTTGAATCCCAAGCTTCTGCTTGTGTAATTGCAGTAGTACATTCATACAAAGCCCCTGCATACATTACATAAGCACCTAGAGCATACGTACTTGTTGCGTCGTATTCTGGAGCAATTACATCTGAACGAAGTAATTTAACTGAACCAGAATCTTTATCTGTTCCTGAAGTGGAATCAACATATACATCACCAGCAAACCACCCATTTCCTTGATTATCTAAAGTATAAGCATTTGATCTTGCATTAGTACCTGTTCCATTACCAACTATGTGTACTACACCTGTGTTAGAATAGTTTTTATTAATATTATAGTAACCGTGTACAAATTGTCTTTCATTAGCTATTGTATTATATCCTGAAGCGAATGCATAAAGACCTAAAGCTTGTGTACTATCACCAGTAGCAAAGCTACCAGAACCACTTGCTGTAACGTTGTAACCCATAGCAAATGCTTCACGATCTGTTGCACTAGCCTTTGTACCAAGTGCAACACTGTGTAATCCAGAAGCGTTGTTTGCTACGAATGAAGGTTCAGAAATCATTTGAATACCTGGTGAAGATGTATAAGAACCAGCTTCTAATGGTAAGTTTCCACCTGGGATTTGACTTATTAATTCTTTTATATATTTATCTATACCATAACCTTCGAAGTTAGTCCAATGTGCTGAATTAAATGCTTCTGGAGTTGTTATAGCTGTAGTACAACGATAGAACCAACCATCAGTGTTAAGAACTAAATCATCTACATCATAAGTAGAAGAACTGTCATATAATCTAATCATCTTTTTAATTGGACTATTATTATTAGTTACCATCATATTATTAAAACTAATACGATAACCAGAGCTTAATCTTTTAATAGATTGTAAGCTATATGTCATTGTTCCATCAGTTTGTCCATTAGCAAATAAAGCATAACCAAATATTTCATCTGTAGAAGCATCGTTATATGCTTTATTAATATATATTATTCCCCACTGTGCTGTTACAGTTACTCTACTTGATGTAGCAGTACTTGCTCTAAATGACATATTAGTTCTGGAAGTAATATCAGATTGTGGACCTGTACTTCCATTATGTACTAAATAAGTACCAACAGGTTTATCTGCAAATATAAATTCTCTAGCAGCATCAGTCCAATGTGCATCTACGATTGTTGGTATTGGTGCAAGCTTTAAAGCATTAGCTAAATCTGTTTGATTTGATAGTGTTCCTGTAATACTACCCCATGTTGTACTACTAGTAGCATACTTTGTATCTAAATAATCTACAGCTGTTTGTTGAGTCCAGTGTGCAGAATTAAAGGATTCTGGTGTGCTAATAGTAGTATTACAAACATAGATTGCATTATCATAAGCTACCCAATCACCAATATTATATGTAGCTGTAGAATCATAATAATGTAGTTCTAAATCCTCAGTATAGAATTTAGTTGGTGACATATATTGTATTGAAGAATAACTCCAAGAGAAACTACAACCAGACATAGTAGATGGCATTGTTGGATATATCATTACTGAACCTGGAGAAGTACTCCAACGTAAATAATTATAACCATTAGCATTATAATCTGAATCTGTATATCCTAAGAAGCATCCAACAGGTCCTGATACAGAATCATCTGTAGGTATATCCATATATAGATAGAAGAAACCATAATGGAATGTTTCATAAACTGTATGTGTATCATCATATGCTACAGAAACTGTATGCTCAAAAGCATAAATACCTTTCTTCTTACCTTTTAAATAGAACACACCATTATCTAAATCAGAGTCTCTAAGAATATGTATCTCTTTATCACTCCAGTCTAGAATATCTTGTGCAGTAATACCTGCAGCAGGACTAGCACTAAACACTGGATCAGTCTCTGTGTATCCTGTAATATATCCAGAGTCATTATTAAATGCTGATATATTTGTAGGCACTACTGGAATATGGTCATCAAAGTACTTCTTATTAATAATATGATTATTCTCTGTAGCTTGTTTGTTTGTTTGTGGTATTGTTGTAAATAATTTAGAACCAGATATTGCTTGTGTAGATGTTTTATCAACATATACTGATAAGTCTGGTTTACCATTTAAATCTGCATAGTTTCCAGAGAAATCTGATTTATTACCCCAGTCTGTAATATCTTGACTTGTTATACCAGCTGCTGCACTAGCTGAGAATATTGGATCTGTTTCAGTATAACCTGTGATATAACCTACATCATTATTAAATGCAGATATGTTTGTAGGAACTACAGGTATAGGAATTTGAGATATCTTTGTATCTGTATATCCTTTAGAGGATTGTAGTGTGACAGCATCTTGTTCATCTACATATTCTTTAGTGACGTCTCCACCACCTGTAGCTGATATGATAACATTGTTAAGTGCATCGACTTCTACTTCAACATTCTCTCCTGCTTTAATTTTATTTGTTTTAACAAAGTCTTGAGTAGCGTATTGAATCATTCTACGGGTCTCAAGTATTGTTGAATACTTACTTAATGACCCTGCAAGTGCAGCCATGTCAGCAACAACTTGTTCCATGTCTTCATTAATTGCAGCTTGGTCATCAGTAACTTCTTTAATCTTTTTATTTAGATACGGAATTTGTATTCCCTCGTCGGTATTAAATAATTGATTAAGAACTTGTGAATTATAATCTCCTTGCGTAGAGTTCAGTTTAACCATTTCGTTATAAGACTCATGTGTTAAATGTTCTCCATATTCAGCAAGGATGTCTGTTGTTATATATTTAGGAATAAATTTCATAACCCCTCCTATCTAGCATTCATAGTTCTAGTTACCCAGACTATGCTGCTTAATTCATAACGTTTTAAATCAGCAGAGATAAGTTTATAACGAGCATGCCTACCTTTGCCAAAAAGTTCAAACCTAATTGTAACTGATTCTAGGTTTGGAAACTGAGACAGATCTAACTGCCAACCATCGTCTGTATTATTTTCTAAATGTGTATCTCCATATAATTCTAGATTTTCTATCATTGTAGGAGCTACATAGATTTGACCATACGCTGGGTCAGTTGGATCTATAATATGTTTGACATCATAATGTGTAGTATCTACAGTTTTGTGTCCATCTATTAAAAATTCTGAGAAGAATCTAATAGTATCTAGGTTTTTATTTTGAATAACTAATTGTAATTCTCTAAACCTTTTAACAGGTCTATCGTCTATAGCAGGATGACCAGTATCTAAGAACTGATAATTATCTGCATTTATATTAGTATCAATATTGTTTCCATCTTCATCTTTCATATCTAAAGTAAAGTTATCTGATATATGGTCTTTATCAAATTTATTAATTGCAATACCAGCAACAATAAATTGTCTATTAAATTTGAAAGGATTAATGGTATAAACAATGTTGGTATTTTTATCTTTATGTCTTAATGGACTAGCATGTTCTATGCCACCATCCATAAGTCCTTCAGTATGTATACGCCACGTTCTAGTAGCAGGATCATATAATAAGTGTATAAACATATCATTAAGTATTTGTTCATACTTAAAGATTGGATGTATCTTACAAGTATAATATAACACACTGTTTGAGATTTGTGAATATACTCCTGTAATTTCAAAATCTTGTATACCGTGTTTACCTATATTATGCATAGGTGCATGAGCTTTTGTAATAATAGGAGCATACATATCGTTAAGTATTTGTAATACTCTAGGTTTAAAGTTATTTAATAAATCAGCTATAGCAACTGAATTTAAATAATTCTTTAAATCTGTTGCATCACTTGTATTAGCATTTGGTTTTAATACATAGAATGCATGATCTAATTGAAAGAATAATTGGTCTTTAAGAACTGTACAAAGTTCTGCATCTAAAGGTGTAAGATGTATGTTTGTTAGAACTTGTGCTGTTTGCATAGTACTATAAGTAGGACCACCAGTCATAGCATAACATCCGTCAACTGTCCAAACAATTAATGTATCATTCATAGGAATAACATTAAGTATCTTACCATCAAAAGTTTGAATACCATAATAAGAAAAATATGCTGGATTATCTACATCCGAAAAGAATATAGTATCTTCTGCATCTTTAACACCCCATAATCCTATAAGATGTCTCCAAGTAAACATGCCTTGTGCTGAAGATAAATCCCAGTTTTTAAGTTCTAAAGTTTTTTCTTCTTCATCAATAGTCATATAAGCAAAAGATGTTACACGTTCAGTAGCTGGCTCATTAGCTTCACGTATAGTTACTTTAATATAGAAGTAAGTATCATGCATTAATAAATCTTTACCAATTATAGTATCATCAGTTATAGTACCAATGTTTTCAAAACCATCTGATAAGTCTTCCCAAGTTCCTTCTTTACCTTCTTTACTATATTCCCATTTAACTTCATAATTTACTCCAGCATTGTAATCAACATATACTCTAAGAAAATATGAGTAACCTAGTTTTAAAGCGTTAGTAGAAACAGGTTTAGCATCTGGACTTGAGCTTTCATAATATAGCATTCCTTCAATATCTGTAGCACCTACTTGGTTTTTAAACTTATATGGTTCATCTAATAAAAGATTAAAACCACCTGTAGATGCTTGGAAAGCAGAAAGTTTCATTGGTTCTATTTTACGACGGCGAATATTGTAATGCTTATGTTGTTCTAAATCTGGGTTATATTCAGTTATGAATAACTTAGATAATTCAAACTTGTTAACATTATTAGGATGTACTTCTACATGTCCATCTTCTTCTAAGTATTCTATAGCTGGAATACTAAAAGCATATATCTCCCCATTAAGTACAGTGTATATTGGTTTAATAATATCCTTAGTAACTGGACAATCAAATATTCTAGCATTATGAATTGTTTTAGCTGTTATAGCCCCTAACGCATAATTCCAAAGTGTTGATGGTGTGTTATAAGGATATGCATATGCTTCAGTAAATAATCCCCAATCTTCTTTATTAGTTTGTATTGCACCCCAACAATGATTACCTAATATTTGTTTAGATACACCATTATTAGTTACAACACTAAGATAAGCAGCAGCTATTACTGTCCTATCTTTTATATTATCTGATAAAACATTTGCTGGTATAACATCACTCATCTTCATAGGTTTACCAAAAGATATTATTGAATCATAGAATCCTTCTACTTCTGGTACATCTTGTAAATTAAAGTTATCTGCTTTACTTGTATATAAGAAATCTGTTAAATGAGGTTCACCATATTCTGCTATATCAATAGTTCCTTGTTCATCAGATCTAGTACGTACATCTTTTAATAAGACTGTTTCATTTAATTTACCAGCTCTTGTAGCAAGAGCACCTGAAGAATCATTAATGTCATAGTTAACCAAAACCTTTGCGTATTTGTCTGGCACAACGAAATCTGTATAAAACATACCAAGCTGATAAGTGCATGGCGTTGTAACAGTTCTTTGATTACGTTGTCTTAATCTATAAGATAAAGTTTTCGTTGTAGTCATCGAATACCAACCCCCTTGGATTTAGTCCAGGAACATTTTCATGTTCATATAAAGTTCTGACAAATCCACCGTCATTATTTTGGAACACTTCAGGAACCTGACTGTGGTAATCTCTAACTAAATAGAAGAGCTCTTGTTCATATACTCTGAAGTAATCTGATGCAGCAACCTCACCTTCTTCGTCCTTCATATAGTAATAACGTGCTACTCCAACTGGCATAATTTTACGTAGCCATTTATCTGGTAGAACACTGTAGTTAGTTCTATCTAAAGGATTATCAGGATACTTTGCATTCCAATCTTCTACAAAGTCAGCATATTCAGAGAACGCTGGATACTTGGCTTGTAGTCGGTCGTTAATATCATCAATAACTTTATCCATATAATAATATATTTCTGGTACTCTAATATAATCAGAAGCAATATTACCTCTGTTGATTTGGTCTACTAATGTATTTATTTTCATAGTATCTCCTTTCTAATAATAAAGGCGGTGCTTTCGCATCGCCTAATTATTATATATGTAGTTCGCCAGGCGTGCGTTCAAAGTTTTCAGTAACTGAACCTGCACGTTTTTGACGAGCAATCATGGCATCGATTCTTTTAATCTTTGCAATGATATGGTCTGCATGAGTTTTATTTATCTTGTAAGTTTGTCCGTTAGCTGGAACTTCAACTACAATACCGTTTACAGACTCACGCACAACTTTACTTAAGTATGGTGCATACAAAGGAGAAATCATAACAGGAACTTTTTCCTCACTCTTGTAGTAGTCTACTAGACTTCTACGTTTCTTTTCTAACACAGAAATGGCAGCATTAGCTTGTGATTCTAATTTAACATCTTGTTTTAATTTAGTCTCTTGTTTAACACCGAACTCTTCGTTTAGTTTTTCTAGCTCTTCTACACTATCAACTTTTTTAGCCATTAGTACCTCCTATTAATTTTATATCATATTTGATTGAGTTGGTACGCAGTAATAGATAACAACTGCTTCAGGTCTTGTAGAACCGAAACCAACTGAATTAATTTTAAATCCGATACTTTGTCTTTGGTCAATAGGGTCTAATACTCCAGCTGAACCAAGTGGTTTAACGTACATCTTAGCGTTACCTTGTCCAGCAATTTCAGTTCTAGTTAAGCAGTCAGCTCCTAGAACAAATACTTTGTTAACTTTTAATTCTTGATAGAATCCATATCCATCTACAACAGTTGCATTGTATGCATCAATATCCCAGTAAGTTAATCCTGGTACATATGAAGCAGCATGTCCTGTTCTAGGATCGATTACATATCCACCGATTGTATCTGTTGGATCAAATCCATTAGGTACTTTCTTACGATATGTAGTAGCATCTAATGATGCAGTTTCATAATCTCCACTGTTAGTATTGAATCTGTATACTAATAGGTAATCATCTGTAGCTGTAGTGTATTCACCACTGATATGCATTGCTTGAGTTTCATAGAACTCCATTCCAAACATTGGAGGAATAGGTCCCATATCATCATAGAATCCTTTAGTAGTTTGATTGATAGTCATATACTTTTCAACAAGTGGATCACTAATCATATCAAAGTAGAAATCAGGAGTTCCTATAACATGGAATCTGTTTCCATTTCTTGGTTTAACTAATTGTTTCTTCATTGAGTTTACGATGATACGTAAGTCATTTAATGAACCAACGTCACCAATATTTAATGAAGCGAAGTTAGCTTTAGCATTTGCATATGTAGCTTGAGCTACTGTAACTAGAGCATCTTGAGCTAATAAGTCAAGAGTTTCTAGAGCTACGATAGAATACTCAGCAGTATAGTGAGCAATAACTGGATCGATTATTTCGAAGTTAACTCTATCAGTGAATTCCATGTAACGTCCATAACTGAATGTAGGAATCTCATAAGCTTCCATGCTTCCTTTATCAGACATAGGTGGAACACCTTCAAGTAATGGTACAGTGTGAGCTTGTAATGGAGCCCATCTACGCATTTGTAGTTTTTCTGCACCATTTTGAATTGGAGTAGTGTTAGCCAATCTATAGAAAATATATTGGTCAGCACCAAGACGAATAGTATCTAATAATTGTTTATCATAGAATAATTCTGGACGGATCTTATATCCGCTGTTATTCATTTGTTCTATTACAGAGTTAATATCTGTAACTGGATTTAAAGCGTTGAAATTCATATAATATCTACCTCCCTCGTTAATTAAATAAATAAATTATTTCTTAGCGGAGTTGGCTAATAGGCTATTAAATTCATCCATAGTGTTTATCGCAATAGGTTCTTTGTCAGTCTTACCTGTAGAACTTCCAGGAACTGACGCTTTTTCAGCTTTTGTTTGAGCTGTAATCATTTCTTGTCTTTTCTTTTCTACTTCTTTCTCAACTAATTTATCAAAGTATAAACCTTTATATAGTGTTTCATAGTCAAGCTTACTATTCATAAGGTCAATACCTTTTGTAGTAGCATCTCTTACGAAAGCACCAAGTTCATCTTGTGATAGATTAAATTTAGTTTGAAGTATATTAAGACCATTCATGAAATCTTTTTCACGTTCGCGTTGTTCGTACTGAGAAATTCTTTCATCTTGTTCACGTAACTTCTGAATAACTTCAGGAGAAGTGTTTTGTCTTTTAGCTTGTTCAGCATCAAGGTTTTGAACCATGCTGTTAATAAACTGCTCTTCAGTAAGACCAGAAACTTTAGTAATTCTATCAAAGAAATCTTTATACTTTTTGTTTGCAATACGCATTTCAGCAAAAGCTTTATTAGATTTCTCTTGATCAGGCTCACTAGATTCCTTCTGTGTTTCAGAAGGTTGCTCTGTTTCTGTTTCAGATGTTTTAGTTTCTTCAGTAGATGTTGCTACTTGTGTCTGTTCCTGATTAGGTGTACCACCTAGTTCAGAAATCACTTGTGCAATATCATTTGGTATTTCATTACCAGTAGTATTGCTGTTTAATGAATCTGGCATTTGTATCCTCCTTCTTTGTAACCGCCGTAATTACAGAGGTAGATTAGGCAACACACCATATTTCAACAAGGGCTGGTGGAAGCCACGCCTATCTACTTACATTATATTAATGGGTAAATAAAAAGTCAACTATAAATAGTTGACTATTTTCTTTTTCCACCTTTCTTGCAAGCCATGTTATCACCACCTACATCATCAAGTTATCCACAGCTCCTTGTGGAAAACTTTGTGGATTACTTCCTTGCTGTGCAGCTTGAGGACTTCCAGCAGCTACATTACCAAGTACATTAGGAACTTGCTGTTGTTGTAATGTATCAGCAACCATGCTTACTGCTTGGTCTGGATCTACACCACTCTCTGTTAAATTAGAGAACTGAGTAAGTACTTGGGCTACTTGTTCAGTAAAGTGTGTATTACGTTGAATACCCATACGTTTAAAGATTAAATCTTTAAATGGAATATCCTGCATTAATAACCATTCTTCAACTGTAATAATTTCAGGGTTAGGATTGTATTGTGCTTGTTTTTCAAGCAACATATTAGCAACCATAGCAAGTCTTGCTTTATTTCTAGGTAACTCGTTTTGAATTTCTAATTGATATCCAAAACGAACTTTATCATTTATCTTTTTAAAGTCTATAGATATTTGTTGTTCCTTCTGAGAAATAGGATCCTTAACTAAGAAGTCCATCTTAGAAGCAAACTGTACATAATTATTAACAACTAACTCTGCTAAACGTTTAGTATACTCTTCATATAATGCTACCTTGATATCATCACGAGCAGACACTCTAGTAATCATATCATCCATAGCTCCAGTTCCTTGAACAGAACCTGTATCACGTCCAGTATATCTTTCATCTAATCCAGAATTATCTTTAATATCTATACCAAGCTGTTGTTTAGTAGCTTGTAAATCTTGTGGTAATGCAGGGAATTGTCCATAATGAACAGCATTAGTAGCATCACCATTAACTACAAATGTAGCATCCGCATCATTACCATACTTAGTAAACTGTCTTATATTAATTCCAGATTGTTGATTAATATATTTAGGTGGACGTTGTGATTTATATGCAGCAGTACTTTGAATAGTCCCCATCATATTATAAGCAAGTGAGTTTGCAAATTGTAATGCAGCAGGAGAACTACCAACAAGTTCTTCACCAGGTTCATTACAATATAATAATGAGAACGGATACATATTAGGTAGAATACTTTCTTTAACAAGTAGAACGTATTCATTATCTAATAAATGTATTTCATGTATAGCATAACCATCGTCATTATTTGCTTCACACATAACCCAAAAGAATGTTAGTCTATGATATTTAACAGTACTATTGCTTTCTTTATTTTTACGTTCAGTATCTTTTACAACAGTATCACCAACTACAGCAGTATCTAAACCACCTTTAGTTTTTATTATTTCGTCTATTCTATCTTTATAAGCTTTATTAGATTTAATATAAGTCTCAGAATAGTCTTCAAAATAATAACAGAACTTACTAGTATCTAAACCTGTAGCATAAGGATCACGTCTAAACTTCATAGGGTCTATATTTTTAAATACAACTTTACCTTTATGCCAGTGTCCTTCAGTACCATCAAGTACATCCTTACGCCAACCAACTTGTGTAACTCCTAAGTTAAGTAAAGCTGCACGTTCTCCTGCCTTACGTTGATAAGTACCAGCATGTAGATTATCCCAAAGTATTTGGAATATAGAATTAAACTCAACACAGAAGTCTATATCATCAGGTGATTTGGGAATAATCTCTGCAGTTTTAGTAACAGTATATACACTAGCAAGAATATTCTCTTTAATATAATTCATGTGATTTGTATCTGTTAATATCTGATAACTAGGAAACTTAGCTTTAACAACTTCCCAAAGTTTACCTTTATCAGCACCATCTAAGATACGCATACGTTTCAAAGGTTTAGCATAGGCTGCTTCAGTATTATCATACCATTCTTTAAGTAAGCCTAAGCAAACACCTTCAGGTAATAAATAGTTACCTTGTAAATCTTTTTCCTTATTCTTTTTCTTTTCCATCTTTTATCACATCCATTCCATAAAATTCATTCATAACATCAGCATAGACCTCTTGCTTAACGGCTTGAAGTTCTTTTTCTATGTCATGTTCAGAGTCATCTTTTACAGGAGCAGGGGCTTCAACCTTATCCTTTTCTTCTTTATAAGTCTTTTTGATTTCAATCTTAATTGGTTTATTTAATATAACTATAGTTAATAATACTCCAACTAGAAAACTAAATAAATATAACATACTACCTCCTAATTATATATTCCTTGCATATCAACACCGTAATAATCGTCGTTAGATACATAATCTGTATCTGATAACTGCCATCCTCCACTGTCGTATTGCTTAACTTCTTCAGAAATCTTCTTACCCATAGCATTATATACACTTCTATCTATGAGGGCAGGGTCTGCAGGTAGTTCCATAACCATCCACTCAATAGGGTTAATGCTATGGTTACGTGCATCTATAGGTTTATCAGTGTTCTTAGTTTGTCCTAATGTTTTTTCAGGGAACTTATACTCTCTAAGTTCTTTGCAAAGTCCAGTACATGTATTAAATATCTTAATCTTTCCTGTTTCGAAGTAGGTATTTAATCTAAATATCCTAGCTTCTAGGTTAACATACCCTGGTTGGAACTGTACTCCATACTCAGCGTAATGTGTAATCAAATCTTTCTTATTAAAGTCACGTTTGTTACTCTTTGGGTCTATGATTGGTACAGTGTACCATCCACCAATAGGAATATCTTTGGCTGCTTCCTTAAAAATATCAGAAAGTTCTTTAATATTTCTGTTATTTATACGAATATCCTTATAAATATACAAGATTCCTTCCTTTGGATCTATAGCACCAAAGACAAACGTAGCCATATCAGACAACCCATAGTCATGTGCTGCAATTCTTAACCATGTTGGGTCAATTGGTACAGGATCTATGAAAGAATCCACAGCTTTAGGGTACACAAGTCCCTCTGCAAACGAGAAACTAGCGTAAATAAACTTACGAACCCACCAATCAGGCTTATTTTTAGAGTTCATCTCTATATAATCTGGTGGTAAGTACACATTTACGTCAGTAGATGCAACGTGTGCAGCTACAAGTGGGTCAATTTCTAGTGGATCTTGTTCAAATGAAGCCTCAACACTACCATATTTGTGGATTTTATCTGCTACTAACAACAAATCTGTACGTATCCACCCTGAATCTGGGTTACTTTCACACAATAATTTACGCCAATCGTACAAAACATGGGGTCTATGATGCTCATCTTTGACAATTTCACCGTGTTCATCTATCTCAAACACAGTTGCAGCAGTATTTCTTAGACGTGTCTTGAGTACATGGAAGGAATCAGCATTACATTCTGATGCTTCTAGTATTAAACCAAAGGATAAATTATAAGAACGTAGTTTATCTGGGTCATCGAAGGGTCTGAACAGAAGTCTTGCACCATTAACGAAGTCAATGTAGGACTTTTGTTGACTCTTATTCTTCATAAATGCCAGTGGAAAACTACGTTCAAAGTCTCTTTGTATAGTTTGTTCATATTGAGAAGTAACATTTGCACCTACAAGAGCTGTAGCTCCAGGAGTTATTAAGATATGTTTCTCAAGTTCTTTCTCACTTGTCCTAGTTTTACCAGTACCGAAGGCTCCGAAGTTACCAAGAATCCTATGTGCATCTCGGTGCACCTCGTATTGGTGACGCATCGGAATATATGTATCAACATAAGTATTACATTCTGTGCATTCAAGCCAATCAGTAGATGGACCTTCAAGTAAATTCAGAGTCGGTACTAATTTCGAACCACATCTAGGACATTTTTGAAAGTCTCTTTTTTTCTCTAGCAATGTTTCTTGCTGCCTTTCTTCTGTCTTCTCTATTTATTTTAGAGTAAGCTTCTTCGACCATCTTGTCTTCTTGTTGCATAATTGCATCCATAGTCATATCTGGTCTTAAATCTTTGTCTGGAATGAAAGCGGCTAGAACATTAGAAACGTATACATTAAATGCATCATAGAACTTTTCTTTAAGTTCTGCTTCACTTAATTTATTATCTGGTGTATTTAATGCAGAGACTAAATATCCATCTAATATTTGTTTACCAAGCGTAGCATATAAATCTAATGCATCGGTAAATGGCGTGTTAGGGCACACGCTAACGCAGGCTTTACGCTCTCCGTCTACTTCTTGCTCACCGATGAATAAATAACTTAATACATCAAGTGAGTCATCTCCTAATTTTATATTCATAGTTCCTCCTAAAAACAAAAACGGGGTAGTGGCACCCCGCGTATAAAACTAAGGACAACCGTCCTAAGTTCATTATATGTTATGTTGTTTTTAATGTCAATGTAATTATTGAGTATATGGTTTATTAACAGAAGCAGTATCACTATAATTACAGTAACCACTACCACCACCAGTAGTAGCATCTTTAACAGCTATACTCATAGATGCTGTACCAGTTCCTACACCATTTGGTACTTCTAACCAACCTGTATTATAACTCTTAGGATCGTCAGTAGAAACTAAGTTTCCAGTTGCCGCTGAAGTAATAGAAACTCCACCAATAGTTATAGTAACTTTAACACCATTGTTTGTATATGTTGTACTAGAAGCACCAGGACCAGGAACGGCTTTAACATTTCCTGTAGCTCTATATTTAGCAGTTGTTCCACTTTGTGCAGTTTCAACATTCATTGTCATTTGTAATGTATTTGTTTGTGAATAAGTTCCTGAGTATGTGTGAATTACTTGATAATTATTATAAACAGGCGTTGTAGGATTTACTGGTGTTGGATTCTGATTATACTTACACCAAACTTGTGTTGGTCCTGTTATACCTTGGCTGAAGTTAAACAATGTTGTGTACGTATTATCAGTATAGTAATTATCGAAAGTATATCCAGAATGGCTTGGTGGTGTTTCAGGATTAACTTGAGTTCCGTGTGTTACGAAAACTGTTTGGAATCTAGAACCATCATAACCATCGTAGAATTGTACTTCTTCTAGTGTAACGTTGTTTATACCAAAGAATGCAGCAGTTGTAATTGGATTAGATAATGTTAGTGTAGCTGTATCTATGAATGAATCAGCAGGAACATCTAAGTGTAGTGTTCCATTTAGAATTGCTGCTGGAATCCAGTCTGGAGTATCTTCAGCAAATTTTAATACAACATTACTTGGTCCGAATAAATACGAACTTGGTGATGCTGAATTAACACCGTCTGTTAATTTAATATCACTAAAGTTTGCATCTGCTTGGAATTGAACACCATCTAGTTCAGCTATAGTAACACTATATTCATCACCTGTAGCATTTGCATCATATGTTATGTAGTTATCATAACTTAAATTTAACATTGGTGCTTGATTTATAAATGCAACAGTACCTTCTGTGAATTGTGTGTTAGGTACAGAACCATATTCTACTGCACTAACAAATGCAGCCCATGGAACATTTACAGTTAAGCTTCCTGCTCCATCAGATATCCAGTCTGTACCTTGTGGTACATCAAACTCTGCAATATATTGGTAAGTACCAAGGTCAGGGTTTGTTGCAACATAAGATGATACAGCTGTTGCTGTGTTAACACCATCACTAACAGTTACACCGTTTTGAGCTGTAAGTGCATCTTTGTCTAAATCAAAGATAGCATGATATGGGTGTTCCCAACTTGAGTCATACACATAACTAGTACCAATTATGTTAGCTTCTACAGGAGTAACATCTGTTATTGTAATACCAGTTATATCTTGTTGAGGTACAACAAGTGATGAATCATCTTCATGTGCTATTTGTAATCCTAGTAGTGTAAGAGTTAAATCAGCAGCTTCTCCAATCCAGTCAGGTGATGGTGTGTCATAATATAATGTTAATGTTTTATTATTATTTGATAACACATAATCGTATTCATTAGCAACATTAACACCATCAGTTAATTCTGATACTGGACTATCTGGGTCTAAGATTTGTATTGGTTGATCGAACTCTACTACAAAGAAGTATTGTCTTGGAACAGACTGAGAACTGTCATAGTACCCTGCAGTACTCTCCACTGTTGGTGTAGTTGGTGGTGTATCCCACCCTCCTAGATATATAACTGTTTCATTATTTATCATACCAGTGTCTGGGTTACGAACTGCATTAACTTGGAATAATATTCTACAAGGTTTAGTTGCGTCATAAGCACCATCAAGTGCTGCAGCAAGTTCTGTAGAACCTTGTCCTGTAACTCTACCATAGTAGTCAAAGTTAATATCATCTATATAAATGTTTATTAAAGGATCGCTACCAACAAGAGTATTATTAACAATGTTATAGATTTGTTCATACTCTTTAGTTTCAGTAAAGTCTTTTAATATTGAATATAGCACAAATGGTTTAATACAATGATTGATTGTTTCATGTAACATTTGAGCGTTACTTGTGTTTGTTAATAAGTCTGATGTAGATATATTATAGTTAATACTAATAACATCTATCATATTCTTAATTAATAGAACATCGTCAGCAGGCATTTGTCCTGGTACATCATTATAGATGTCGTTTAGTTCAGACTGAAGGTCTGTATCAACAGCGTGTTCATTGTTAGCGAAGTATGTTACTACATCACTGAATGCCCACAATGCTGCGTTTAATATAGTTTTATATGTAGGATCTGTAGTTATATCAGAAAGTGTAATGCTATTATCTGTAGCAATGTCTGTTAGATATTCTACAAACATTGGTTGAGCATCTCCATTATCACCGTTTAAATCAAACATTCCCATATAAGAATAATGTTCAAATACTTCAGATAAGTAACTAACAATATTACTTGGGTCAGATGTTTCTAAGTATGCTCTAACAGTTCCTGCAGGTAAAGTTTGATTTCCTACCATAAATGTTTTAGCAGCATCTGGATCCATTAATGAATTAAACTTTTCATCTAGTGCTTGAGGACTAGCATATGTTACATAACTTTGAACGTATGCTTCAAACTCTGCTAGATTCATATCATTTGTATATGTAACTAAGTCTAAATATCTTGCTGGAGATATATAAATGTTACTTTGGTTTATATATTCTACAGATTGATCAAATGTAAACTTAGCTAAATATGGATATTCATCTGATTCTGTTTGTTGTTGCACTATAGTAAGTACAGGTCCGTGTATTGGTTGTGGTGGTTCTTCAGGATGTTGTACAGTGAATGCACTGTTGTAATATCCAGAAGGTGTAGCTTTTATAGTATTACCTGGAATTTCAAATGTACATTCAAAGTCATCTGCAAATTCAGGGAATGTGTAGCTTACCCAGAATCCACCAAGTTCAGCATCATATGCTCCAACTGAATATCCTGTAGCATTTACTCTGTCTTCCCAAGACCATGGATTGTTTGGTACATAACATGTTTCTTGATAATATGCCCATATAGTATCAATACTATCAGCTGGCATAAGTACACGTAATGTATCTGAGTATCCAGCTTGTGCTGATACACTAGCAAATTCATAATGTTCAATTACTTTTTCAAAGATGCTGTGTTGAATTTGAGCTCCTTCTTCATAGTTTAGATAATTGTCTTCTGTCTTAAATAGATAAGCCTGTAATGTATACCATACATTATAAGATGTATCTATAACACCTGGTGCTTGTGGATATGGTTTATTAACAGCAACAGGGTAAACAATTTCTACACAGTTGTGTCCATTGTGTTGAACATTTAAGTTAATCTCAGATGGACTTTGTGTTCCACTATAATAAGTTTGTCCTGAAACAGAATCGTAAGTTAACTGTAATCTAGCTTCAGTAGCAGCTTCAGTTCCAGTAAGATAAACAGTTTCTTCATAAGGACTTAAATCTTTAGCAAATGCAATGTAGATAGTAGTTGTATCATTATCTAAATCAAATACAACGTCTTCATATACCATACCAATGCGATTGTGTAGTCCTGCTTGTAAATCTACAGGTAACATTTGTGTAGCTACTCCTTGTACTTCTGCTTCAGTTTGTACCTTACGTAGGTCAACAGTAACTTCAAGTTTATCTTGTGTCTGGTTATATGCGTTATCTATTGTAGTTCTTACAGTCCATACAGCTTGGTATCCTGCATCCTTAGTAACAGATAAAACAACTTGCTGTTTATCATCTACGTTCCATACATCTGGGTTAATAACTGAGAATATTTCTCTGTAGTCTGTAACAGAATCAATCTTATCAACAGGTTCACTGAATGTAACAAGTAGGTCTACACTTAGAGCACACGTCTCTGGGTCAACATAATATTGTGTAGGTACTATACTTACTACAAGTGGTGGATCTGTTGGTGTAGGTGGAACAGGTCCTGGACATACTGGTGGTTCAGGGAATCTGAATAAGCAGTAGTCTAGTAATGGTTTCTTATGTACTTTGAAGTACATACTTAAGAACTTATGTTGTTCAATCCATACATGTTCAAATACAACAGTGTCTCTTTGTGGACATGCAAAGTTTTCAAATAGAACTTTTAGTCTTTCAGGTGTTACGTCATATAACTCCATGTCGTAACTCATAAGTTTAGATATAGTCAAGACATCAAAGCCTTGCACGTGACTTGAGTGTGCACAGTGTGGGTAATGTCTTGAGTGTGTATTCTCGTGGTACCTTGCTGCAGTTGTTCCGACTGTTTCTCTAGTCTCTGCAGTTGTATCGATAGTTTCATTCTTTAGGTCATCCCTGTTATATCTTTTAGAGAATGTAATATCTGTACAAGGCACGGCATACACTAAATGTGTCTGGTTGAAATCTATGTAATATCCAGACTCTTCATGCTCATCGTAGTTAAGTGGATACCTTTTAAACGGAATACCAAACTCATGATGCTTACGATAGTAATGAGTTGGTAGATATCTAGAAGGTACATACCTATCTGGATGAGGGTAGTGATTACTCATAGTATTTTCTCATCTCCTCTTCTATATAAAAATTATTTGGATAGTCTATGTTATTCTCAGGGAAAGAATTAAATGGTGGTGTGTAGTGCTCTGTATGTTGTATCTGATTGTTAGGATTGTGGAATCTACACTGACATCTTTCATCTGGATAATAATTACCTAGACCATCGTAGCAGTTACAAGTGTGACTGTAATGCTTTAATGCGTGGTCTGTGTTACATGGTACACATATAGCTGGTGGAAATAGGAAGCTCCTATTCTCTGGTCCGTCTAAATTTCCATGGTGTGGATTGTGTCTATACGGATGCATTTCAGCGTGGTGCCCAGGGTACATGCAACAACAGGAATCCCAGTTCTTACGTGGAGCATTGTCTATTATACCATGGTGATGGCAATGATGGACTTGATGCTCAATTGGTGTATTAGATTCTGGGTAGTGATAAGTCTTGTGCACATGTTGATGAATGTGAAAGATCGGTATATTGTGTGGCTTAATCATAGTCCTCCTTTCTGCTGTAGTATTTGTACAGCCTATAATATAGCCAGGCACGCAATCTGTGCCCACTATACTGATGTGCAACATATTTGCGAAACATGTATATAGATTTCATACTTTGAGTGTATCACACAAGGGCAGTTTTGTATAGATAAGAAATTGTTTTGTTTTATTAATAAACACACACAAATAAATACACGAAAGGTATATAGTGTGGAGCAGGGAAATACAAATTTAAGCCCCGCCCAGGGTTTATATAATCCTTAGAGAGAATATAGATCCTTGTCAAATAGGAGGTAATAAAAATGACAAAAGAAATTAAAAAGAAGACATCAAGAAAATCAACAGTTACTAAGAAAGTAGTAACAAAGAAAACTAATAGAAAGGAGGAAAAGAGCATGACAATTAAACCAACAAAAGAAGAAATACTAGATGCAGTTAGAACAATCAGAATAGATGTAGTCAATGCACATATCAAAAGAATAAACGATAAAAAAGTAAATGATGAACATCCTCAGTATTATCCTTATTACAGCACTGAAGAGGAAATGATGAAAGTAGTTCAAAATGATACACAATATTTAGAATACATCAAAGCAATAGTAATAGTAGAAAAATTACATAAAATATTAATGAACCATGCTAAAGAAGAATCTAAGAAAAATAGAGCATATGGTATACAATTAGCACATCCAAGTGAATTACAACCAGATACATCAATCAAAAAAGAACATGAAGACAGACTACAATCAGAAATTGATACAATGAAAAAAGAAATAGCAAAACTAAATAAAGTAATTACAAAAGCATTAAAAGAAAAGGAGCAGGCGTAACAACCTGCTTCTATAATTATAGGAGGTAAATAAAATGAAGTATAGTGATTACAGAGAATTAATAACAATGAATACAACAAATGAATATAATAAAAAACATAGAAAGATAAGTTATTTAGAACAATGGATTATATGTAAAAAAGAAGTAGATGAAATGCTTCAAAGAAATGGTATAAAACCACCTTGTAAACCTAAATATTATAGAACAGCAAATCATATAATATATACTAATGAAAAGTTTATACCAAAAAGAAATAAGAAAGGAAGGAAATAAAATGATAAGAATAAAAGAAACAAGACAATATCCATTTGAAGATGATAGAAATAAAACATATTATAGTTATAGAAAATGTACTATAAATCAAGTAATATCAAAATACATTAAATCAGAAATTTATATAATAGAAACTGTACAAAGAGAATTTGGATCAGCCATATTAAAAGGATACATATATGAAGGATGGAGTCCTGAATTCACAATAGAAATTAAAATATATAATAAAAGAATAAAATAATATTGACACGATTCCATCCCAGCCAACTCTCACTCTTCCACTCCAATTTTACACGCACGCCTGTAAAGGCGATAAGAACGTATTAGCACTCATAAACCCACTCTGCTAACCAACTTCCGACAAAAATTCATTTGCATTTTAAAAAAACCTAAAAATAAATACGATTTTTGTATTTTTGACCCATTTTCACCAGACCAAAATTTACCCAAAAATCTCAGATACAAAATTCGTATCTCAAACTTAATAATCTCAGATACATTTATTGTATTTTTTATTTATATATATATATATACGAACATATATACTATTTACATAATATATACATATAATATATGTAAAATACTATGTACAAATACAAAATTCGTATCTAAAATGGCACTTTTTCAAAATCACAAACAAAAAATTTC
>Ga0310786_10000817_pt1 | contig 49802 bp, 50 predicted proteins | sample AusTroGonzalo_MG_FD_203881 | JGI IMG/M metagenome (GOLD analysis project Ga0310786, IMG submission 203881) | Bovine rumen microbial communities from tropical cattle in Woodstock, Queensland, Australia - Gonzalo_03 (v2) (version 2) | ecosystem: Host-associated > Mammals > Digestive system >...
TCATCGGCGAGGAATTCATCGGCGACGACAGCGTTTGCCTGGTGCTGGGAGATAATATCTTCCACGGGAATGGCTTTTCGGAGCTGCTGCGTGCCGCGGTGGCCGATGCATCGGCGGGAAAGGCTACGGTTTTCGGCTACTGGGTTTCCGACCCGGAACGCTACGGCGTGGCGGAGTTCGACAAGGCCGGCAACTGCCTTTCCATAGAAGAAAAGCCTGAGCATCCCAAGAGCAACTATGCTGTTACGGGCCTGTACTTTTACCCCAACAAGGTGGTCCGTGTGGCCAAGGGTATTAAGCCGTCGGCCCGGGGCGAACTGGAGATAACCGCTGTGAATCAGGCGTTTCTGCAGGATGGGGAACTGAAGGTGCAGGTGCTGGGCCGGGGTTTTGCCTGGCTGGATACCGGTACTCACGACTCCCTGGCCGAGGCTTCTATTTTTGTGGAGGTGATAGAAAAACGTCAGGGGCTTAAGGTGGCTTGCCTTGAGGGCATTGCCTACCGCAACGGCTGGATTTCGGAGGATAAGCTTCGCGAAGTGGCCAAGCCTATGGCCAAGAATCAGTACGGACAGTATCTGCTAAGGGTAATTGACGAGTTGAAGGATGGAAGTTATTAAGACTCCGATAGAGGGGGTTTATATCATTGAGCCCAAGGTGTTTGGAGACAATCGGGGGTACTTCTTCGAGAGCTTCAGCGCCCGGGATTTTGCCGCGAAGACCGGCATGGACGTTCAGTTTGTGCAGGATAACGAAAGCCTTAGCCGCTATGGCGTTTTACGGGGGCTGCATTTCCAGCGGCCGCCTTTCGCCCAGGCCAAACTGGTGCGGGTTGTCCGCGGGCGCGTGCTGGACGTGGCGGTAGATTTGCGTGTGGGTTCTCCCACCTTCGGCCAGTATGTTTGCGTGGAGTTGTCGGAAGAGAATCATCGGCAGGTATTCCTGCCTAAGGGCATGGCGCACGGCTTCGCGGTTTTGAGCGAAGAGGCTGTGTTTCAATACAAATGCGACGAGTACTACCACCCGGAGGCCGAGGGCGGCATTGCCTGGGACGACCCTTCCATCGGCATTCCCTGGCCGCTGCCTCCGGCGGAAGTATCTCTCTCCGAGCGTGATAAGCAGCATCCGCTTCTGCAGGACTTTGACAGTCCGTTTGTTTAGAATGCAATGCTTGTTTCTGCAGTAGAATCGATTGAAAAAAGTATTAACCACAAATTGTTTTTATATGAACCTCAAAGGCACCAAAACCGAAAAGAACCTCCTCGAGGCATTCGCAGGAGAGTCGATGGCACGCAACAAGTACACCTACTACGCATCCAAAGCCAAGAAGGATGGGTATGTCCAAATCTCCAAGATTTTCGAGGAGACCGCTGCAAACGAGAAGGAACACGCGGAAATCTGGTTCAAGTATCTCCACGACGGCAAGGTGCCCGGCACCGAGGCGAACCTCAAGGATGCCGCTGATGGTGAGAACTTCGAGTGGACGGATATGTATGCCCGCATGGCCGAGGAAGCCGAGGCGGAAGGCTTTAAGGAGATTGCCGCCAAGTTCCGGATGGTGGGCAAGATTGAGAAAGAGCACGAGGAGCGCTACCGCAAGCTCCTGAGCAACATCCAGGAAGGCATCGTGTTCTCGCGCGATGAGGATATGATCTGGCAGTGCAGCAACTGCGGTCACATCGTCATTGGCAAGAAGGCCCCCGAGATTTGCCCGGTGTGCGACCACCCGCAGAGCTACTTCCAACTCAAGCCCGAGAACTACTAGTATGCTAGAATTCAAAGTTGCCCTTCACGGGGCCGAGCTGCAGAGTCTGCAGTGTGACGGTAAGGAGTACCTCTGGCACGGGGATCCTGCTTATTGGGGCCGACGTTCTCCCATTCTTTTCCCGATGGTAGGGAAGGTGTACGGTGGCGCGTTCCGCGTAGACGGGAAGGAGTACCCGATGGGGCAGCATGGGTTTGCCCGGGATTCGGAGTTTGTGAAGGTGGGGGATCGGTATGTGTTGGCGGGTTGTCCGCTGGAGAAGTATCCGTACAAGTTCGAGTTGTCGGTAAGATACCGGACGGAAGGCAAGCGCTTTTATGCCGAGTGGGAGGTGCTGAATGTGGATTCTCGTGACATCCACTTCCAGCTTGGCGCGCACCCGGCTCTGATGTTGCCGGATTACCATGAGGAAGACCCCGTTCACGGCTACCTGCAGTGCTTTGATGCCGAAGGTGAGCTGGTGAAGCAGCCGATGCTTTCACACGGTTTGGACGGTGGTTTCCTTACGGAGCTGGACGCTCCGGTGCCCATGCCGGTGGATGAAGACGGCTTCCTGACCATTACCGGAGAAACCTTCTCCATCGATACCTTCATGCTGGAACACGGCTCCGTGAAGAGCGTGACGCTGCTGGACAAAAACAAGAAACCGTACCTCTCTGTCGGCAGTGACCAAACGGAGGCCTACGGCATCTGGGCCCCGCACAAGCCCGGCTGCCCCTTCGTCTGCCTGGAGCCCTGGTGCGGCATCACGGATCTCGTCGGCTTCAAAGGCGAGCTCTCCGAGCGCTACCTGAATCACCGCCTGGCCCCCGGAGAGAAGTTTGAATTTACCTACTGGATAGAAATTATATGAGACAACTCACGCCTCAAGAACGCGAGGCTCTCATGGCCGACATGAGGTCTTTCTTTGAGGAAGGTCCAGTTGATGAAGCCTTCAGCGAAGACGATACTTCAGACGACGAGCATTGGGACCTGGGCCACGGCTGGAGTGGGGACATGCCCACGAGCAGGTAGCACCCAGAACTAAAGAAATATATTTGAGATATGAACCAATTCGCGAATAACGGAAAACTCAAGCTCCTCATCATCGTGGGGACGCGGCCGGAGATTATAAGATTGGCGGCGGTCATCAACAAGTGCCGGGAGTACTTTGACTGCCTGCTGGCGCATACGGGCCAGAATTACGACTACAACCTCAATGGGGTGTTCTTCAAGGACCTCAAGCTGGCCGATCCGGACATCTACATGGAGGCCGTGGGCAATGACCTGGGCGAGACCATGGGCAACATCATCGCCAAGAGCTACCAGCTGATGGCCCGGCTCAGGCCCGATGCCGTGCTGGTGCTGGGCGACACCAACAGCTGCCTCAGCGTCATCGGGGCCAAGCGGCTGCACATCCCTATCTTCCACATGGAGGCCGGCAACCGGTGCAAGGACGAGTGCCTGCCCGAGGAGACCAACCGCCGCATCGTGGACATCATCTCCGACGTGAACATGGCCTACAGCGAGCACGCCCGCCGCTACCTGGCCGACACGGGCCTCCCCAAGGAGCGCACCTACGTCACCGGCAGCCCCATGGCCGAGGTCCTGCACAGCAACCTCCCCCAGATAGAGGCCAGCGACATCCACCAGCGCCTGGGCCTGCAGAAGGGCCGCTACATCCTCCTCAGCGCCCACCGCGAGGAGAACCGATGGAGCAGCGAGCGCAATGGCGAATGCTTGCTTTCAGACATTGCCGAGTCGCGACAGAGGAAGGCGATAGCCAACATTGACACCGAGATGAACCGACGCCAAGCCGAGCGCAGTGCCAAACGGCTTGCCGCTTGAGCAATGCCGAGGCGAAGAGCGAGGCTCAACGCCTACTGCGAGAAGAGAGGGGGAAGGCTCGTAGATGGAACGTAGATAGCTCGTAGATGAGACGGCCAAACAAGAAGAAAGAGAGCCGATTTAACTTTGCGATTAAGCGAGAGGAGAGCCAAACTCGTTTGAGCTTTCCCGAGAGATAGCAAAGTCAACGAAGTTAACATTTAACAATTTAACATTGCGATAAAGCGAGAGCAAAACGATGCTCGCATCAGTTCTGCCGAGCGTGAGCAAGGTTTAGCTCGACGGCCGTAGGGAAAGTCAAAGTCAACGAAGTTAACATTTAACAAATTAACATTTTAACAATAAGATATCCCAAGAGCGTTACGTATGGATAAGAAAATAGGTGGTAAGGCTGAACTGGAGAAGTTCGATATGACTTATGCCGTGGCGGTGCAGGCCATCAAGGAGGCCATTCAGCGCAGTCAGGCGCGGGCGCTCCATGCCGTGAACAGCGAGGTGCTGTCTCTCTACTACGGCATTGGCCGCTACATATCCGCTAATTCCAGGAAGGGATTCTGGGGTACGGGTGCACTTTCACAGATAAGCAGCCAGCTGCAGAAAGAGATGCCCGGGCTCAAAGGCTACAGCGAGACCAGTCTGAAGGACATGCGTACCTTCTACGAGCAGTGGCAGCCTTTGGTAGATCGTCAGCCGGTGGCCGACGAATTGGCTTCCGGGGAAAGTCAGCTGCCCGCCTTGTCAGGCGGCACAATTGACGAGCGGCTCATGCTGCGTGAAATTCGTCAGCCGGTGGCCGACGAATTGGACTGGAGTGAATTCCTGCGCGTCCCTTTCACACACCACGTGATGATTCTGCGCAAGGAGAAATCTCTTGAAGGACGTGCTTTCTACATTCACCAGTGCGCTTTGCACTGTTGGAACAAGTATGTGTTGCGCGACTACCTGAAGGATGACCTCTACAATGATCACGGTCTGCTGCCCAACAACTTCTCGGAGACCATTCCCGACGGGCGTTTGGCAGTGCAGACGATGAAGGCATTCAAGGAGGAATACCTTCTGGACTTCATCAATGCCGAGGACCTGTATGCAGCAGAGGAAGACCGCAACGAGCCTGTGCTCAACAAGAAGATAGTGGCCAACATACGTGACTTCATCCTGCGCTTCGGGCAGGACTTCATGTTCCTCCGTGAGCAGTACAGGGTGATGGTGGGTGACGAAGAGAAGTTCATAGACCTGTTGTTCTTCAACCGGCAACTCAATGCGTTGGTGGCCGTGGAGCTGAAGGACTCCCGTTTCCAGCCGGCACATCTGGGGCAGCTCAGTTTCTATCTCTCTGCCCTTGACCGTCAGGCGAGGAAGCCCCACGAGAACCCTCCCATTGGGCTGGTGCTCTGTCGTGAGTTCGACCGTATGGTGGTGGAAGTGGCCATCAGTGACTACACCAAACCGATGGGTGTTGCCACCTTCCAGTTGGGCAAGAATGCCCCTGAGGATTTGACCCGTGTCCTTCCAGCCCCCGAGGACCTGTCCAAGTGCATAGAGGACGTTGAGTAGCCCACCCCCGCGACTGGCGGCGGAGCCGCCTGCGGGCGAGGGGCGAAGCCCCGAGGGAAGGAGGGTGTTCCGCTATTGTAGGGCTATTGTAGCTCTAATGGAGCGCCCTTCAGGCGGCGGTAGCCGGCGAGGCGAAGCCGAGCGAGAACCGCGGAGCGGCGTCAGCCGCGAGCAGCGAGCCGACAGGCGAACCGACGCACGAGTGAGCGCAGTGCCGTGCCCAGCACGAGCAATGCCGAGCGAGAAGGAGGAAGACGATAGTCAATTAGAGAAAGAAGAGAGAAACGAGATACGCCAACTATCACGACTCACAGGCGTGACTTATGGAGTAATTAACAGAATAAAGAATAAAAAACTAAGGGATTAAAAGCGGATCAAAGAACCGTCCCCTGATCTGTTCCTGAAACGACGCTGGAGGTTGCACGGATGTTTGACGCATGTTACACGGATGTTGGTCGATAGTTGCACGGTAGGTGCGCGGTAGGTGCGGGGAGGTTGTGCGGAGGATGGAGCGAGGCGAGTGCGTAGCACGAGCCTGCGAGCCGGAGGCGAGCGAGATGGCGCTGAAGCGTAGGATGGCGGAGCGCAAGAGAAATCAAAAATAGCAAGAATGGTATAAAAATATCATTAGGATATTGCAAGTAAGTATTTAGAAATGAGACTCGAAGAGATATATAGAAAATTAGACCTGGTGGGGAAAGGAGGATTCTTTTCCCTATCAAATCCGGAGTGGGATCATAGTGTCCAACTCCCGGATAGGGTATTGCGTCTCATTAAAGATACTGACAGTCCTTTGTCCAAGGTCTCCGCATTCTTCTGTTTTGATGGCAAGCCACTTATTTTCTTCTTTGAGAACCCAGCAGATACCTCAGCCTTGCACAGGACGATATGGAACCTGAACGAGATACCGATAGTGGTGGTATGCTGCGATGAGACCGTAGGTGTCTATAACGGCTTTGCCTACAAGAAGGAGCTTGACTCCTTGCAGTGTCTTGGCGATGAAAGCATCCTTGATGATTTCAGCTATTTCAAGATTGTAACCGGCAAGGGTTGGGAGGACTATAAGAAAGAACTGGCACATAAGAATAGGGTTGATTATTTCCTTCTTGACAATATACAGTATGCGCAGGAGAAGATTCTGAAAACATCTGTATCGCGCAACCTTGCCAACCGCCTGATTGGGAAGATGATTTTCTTACGCTACTTGACTGACCGCAATGTTATGTTGAGTTTCGAAGGAGAAACCAGAACTCTGTCTAACGATGACCTTATTGAACTGTTGCAGAATAAAGAAAGGCTTGCCAATTTGTTTGATACGCTTCAGGACAGTGAGAAAGGCTTTAATGGTGATTTGTTCAGAATCACCCGCGAAGAGTTGGCGGCAGTGCCAGACAAGGCATTGGATGTACTAGTCCGTCTGCTTCGCTGTGATGACCTTCAAAGTGATTCTTATTCATTGTTTGATGTATATGACTTCTCCATCCTGCCTGTAGAGTTCATCAGTAATGTGTATGAGCGTTTTATAGGTAAAGAGAATCAAGAAAGAAAAGGAGCTTACTATACCCCCTTGTTCCTTGTTGACTATATTGTAGAGAATACGGTAAACAAGCATCTGCAATCATCAGAAGTCAGTTCCTGTAAGATACTTGATCCAGCTTGTGGTTCTGGCATCTTCTTGGTTCAGTCGCTGCGCAGGATTATCGACCACTATATCAGTCATGCCAGTGAGGAAGAAAGAACAGGCGAAACATTCCAGAAAAAAATAAAGGAATTGGTTCTGGACAATATCTATGGCATAGACAGTGATGAAAGTGCTATTCAGGTGGCTGCTTTCTCCATCTATCTTACTTTGCTTGATTATCAGAAGCCTGCCGACATTTCCAAATTCAGGTTCCCGAACCTGCTGCATACCAATCTGATTTGTCGTGACTCCTTCTGCGAGACATCATTTACGGGTATTACTTTTGATTATGTCATTGGCAATCCGCCCTGGAAGAGAGGCTTGAAAGAGTACGATACTGATGGAAACGAAATAGTTCCGGAATATCAGCATTACATCCAAAAGAAAGAACTGTCAGAGGATAGAAAAGGCATTATCAACAATCAAGAGATAGCCCAGGCCTTTGTAGTTAGGACTTTTGATTTTATGTGTCCGTCAACACGCTGTGCCTTGGTACTTACCAGTAAAGTTCTTTACAATCAGCAGAGTGCCTCTTTCAGAGGATATTGGTTGGATAATGCCGTGATAGATTCGGTTCTTGAGCTTTCCTCAGTGCGCAAGGAAGTGTTTTCACAATCCAGTGATCCTGCCATAGCACCTGCCTGTGTGGTATTTTATCATATTAAGCCAGACAATGAGGACATAAAAGAACATCTTGTAAAACATACTTCCTTGAAGCCCAGTGTGTTCTTTTCGTTGTTCAAAGTGTTGACTGTTGAAAAGGCAGACATTCAGTATGTAAGGCAGGATCTGCTTCGTGAGGAAGACTATCTCTGGAAGATACTTCTTTACGGCACTTATTTGGATTATCTCTTTATCAAGCGTTTGAAGAGTTTCGAGAAAATTATTGATGTAATAAGCAGAGATGGTTATGACTACGGACAAGGCATTATTTTAGGCAAGGAAGAAGAGCGAAGCCATGATGTCAGTTGCTATATTGGCAATCATAGAGTAGATGCTCGTGACGTGAATCAATATTTTGTAAAGCCCACCGAAAAAATCTGGGACCAGCCTAAAGCCCAGCGTGGTCGTAGAACAGGAATATTCAAGGCACCTTTGCTTTTGGTCAAAAAGAGTATTAGCGCGAGTAACTATACGGCCAGGGCGGCATTTTACAATACCGATTGTGTTTACACCGATGCCATTACAGGAATTCACAGTGAGAATGTGGAAGAACTACGGAATATTGCCGGTATGCTTAACTCCCATTTCTTTTCCTATTATGCACTTATGTGTATGAGTTCTATAGGCGTTGAGCGTGAGCAGGCACACAACGAGGAGAAGTTCCTGATGCCCTACATCGGTGGTGACATCTACAAACATGTAGCAAAGATAGAAAAGTCATACCAACTGATGAATGAAGACCCGCTCTTGTATCGAGAAGAGGAAGCCAAAATTGATCAGGAACGTAAGGCAATAGAAAAAAACATAGCTGAAGAGCTCCAACTGACTGAGGTTGAGAAGCTGTTGCTTGAATATGCAAACACCTATTCCATCCCCATTTCTACGGGAAAGAACAAAGGTACACTCTTGAAACACAATAAAAAGGGCAAGGAATTCCTAACACGTTATGTTCAGGTGTTCCTGAACAGGTTCAGTGGCCAGTTCGGAGAGGGAATGCACCTTAACGTTGAAAGTGAGATAGACTCTTCGTATGTGATGGTGCGCTTCAAAGTTGAGCAGGAGAAAAAGGATACTGTTATCAGCAAAGGCGAATTGAGTGGTCTTACAAGTTTCCTGTTGTCACTTACGACGAGCAACATTTCCGAGAACCTTTATCTTAGGAAGGATATACGAGGCTTTGAGAGAGACGGATTCTACATTGTGAAGCCTGCCGAGGAACGCCTGTGGCATCCCGCTGTAGCCTACGTGGATGTAGAAGAGTTTGTTGATGCAATACTGTCGAACCAAAACAATATGAGATGATGGACGCAACAGTATTTGCATATAGAGAGCCTTTTCGCATGACCCAGTTGCAGGGAATACTGCACGATATCTGCAATGTCTATTTGCTGATATGCAAAGCAGGGAAGAAGGTGGCGAATAACGAGAACGCCATTCGCGATGCGTTTTGTGAGTATCTCCAGAGCGACGGTTACAAAAACAACTATACTAACGTTGTAAGATGTTATCATGTAGATACCGAAGCGAGAGAAGGAGAGCACGGGCGTACAGACATCCGTTTCCTTAAAGTCAAAGACTACGAAGGGCAGCTTGTGTATTATACTATAGAGTGTAAGCGACTTGATGGTGGTAGCCATCTATGCAAGGAATATGTGGATAACGGCATCCGTCGCTTTACGACGGGCAAATATCCGACCTATCTGGGCTGCAATGCCATGTTAGGTTTTGTGGTATGTGCTATAAACCTTAGTGAAACCGTTAATAAGGTAAACAGCCATTTGTCGGTTGATGAACAGATAAAAACACAGAGTACAAATATGGCTCCGATGGTGAGACTGGAATCCCAACATATAACGCCAAATACTTTTGTGCTATATCATCTGTGGACGGATTTCTCAAATTTCGTTATATAGAAAACTTTGCCAGGCCAAATAGTTACTGAAAGAAATATCACATGATATACGACACGATAATCATTGGAGGCGGCGTATCGGGGCTTGCAGCAGGCTACTACCTTACACGAAAGAAGCATCGAGTGCTGGTGGTGGAGCGCGGAAAGCACATATACGCTCGTCACAGAGAAGATGCATTCGACGTTGCCAACGGCGAAGGAGGAGCAGGTTTGTACTCTGATGGGAAGGTGTCGTTTTTCCCATCTGCTTCTCAGTTGTGGCGACTTAATGCTTACGAGGTTAAGAATGGATATAACTATCTGAGAGAATTCCTCCATGAGTCTGGCGTGAGCATAGACGAGTTTTCCGATCATTGGTTAGAAGAGCAAGAACAGTCGGGGATCAGAAAGAAATATACGTCACAGACACTTAACATCGAACAACGCCTGAACATCATATTCAGAATGTGTCAGACTATAGGCAATGAAAATATTCTTGTCGAATCTGAAGTGATGAATATTGTCAAGGATGCAGGTAGTTATCATCTGACGGTTCGTCAAAAGGGGAAAGATATTCAACTACATGCCACAACCCTTATTATAGCAGGAGGCAAGCACTGTTATAATCAGTTATTGCCCCACATGATAGGATTATCCATCCAGCAAAGCCGCGATATAGTGGAAGTAGGAATAAGGGTTGAATGTCACAACGAGGATTTTGACTATTATGAAGATGAGCAGGCAGATGTTAAATTGATTGATGAGCAAGACGGCAAGATGGCAGTGCGCACTTTCTGCTGTTGTCGTGATGGCATTGTGATAGAGAGCCTTTCGTATGGTATGCTGAGCCTGAATGGTGCCTCTGTAGAAGCAGGAAGGAAAGGTTATTCCAACATTGGCATATTGGTACGTCAGGATGGCAATTTGAAGAAAGGAGAGGCAAAGAGGATGCTGAAGGCCGCTCAACAAGTAGATACCTCTCAGCAGATGGCGATGTCAGAATATATGAATGGCAAAAAAAGTCTGTTGGGAGATAAAGTAGATGCAGCCATAAGAGATTTTCTCGGCAATCATTTCATCAGGATGTCACAGTCAGATGCTGTTATCTATCATCCCTCTGTAGAGAAGGCCGGCAGTTATCCTACACTGACAGACATGCTACAGATGAAATCTGAAAATGTATGGGTAACCGGCGATGCTACCGGCATGTTCCGAGGCATTTTATCGTCTTTCGTAAGCGGTTTCATGGCAGCTTCTAATATCAGCAAAGTGATGACTGCTTTCGACCTAGATCTACAGCGTCGTTTCAATATCAAGGTCAGCGCATCAGAGAAACGTAAGGTGGTATTCACGGCTCAGTCGAAACAGTTTTTCTATTGTCGGAATGCCGTTTGTGAATATGTTATGCTTCAGGGTTGCATTCCTGTTAATCCATTTAGGGTATTTGGCTATTTTCTTGACGATCGCGTTGACCGCGACTTGGTACGCAACGGTAATAATGAAATGATTTCACGTTGTGATGAACTATGGGTTTTCGGTCCTATCTCTGATGGCGTACTTTTCGAGATATATCTGTGCAGACGACTAGGAAAACCCGTTAAGTTCTTTTCCATAGATACTCGCGCCAGTGACATCAAGGAAGTAAAGGATGAAGACTTGAAATTCGAGTCGGAAGTGCATAATTTTAAAATCAAGAAGGGCGATCTGCAGACACTGGCTGACAACAATACAGAGATACCGAAAGCCCTTCAGATGGAACTCTTTGGTGATGAGTAAACCCATATACCTCCATATATTCGACCGCGAGTTGCGCACAGTATCCAATGCGCGATTTACGGATGACTATATAACCCGTGTTGTGCTAACAGCAGTATTGCTTGGTGACAGCTGTTATGCAGTCAATTCAAATTTGGCTGAGAGCAAATCTGATTTTCCTCGATCAGTGGATTTGGTATATGAATTAGAAAAGACAGGACTGGTTAAGGTACTAACCACTACAGATAACAGCACGGAGTTCATTGAAGGTCGTCAGCGGCTGTACCATAAAGTACCAGAGCGTTATCCGATGTATTTCAACATCAAGGATTTGTTTTTCCCGTCACAGCCTCTTGTGTTGCGAAATTCCACAACAGAGGAATTGCAGTCAAACCTTTTGGGCAGTTTACGCAAGAGCGTACCTACACCATTGGCTCCAAAAGTTACTGATGTAACAAACGCTATCAAAAATAGAGATGAAAATGCAATTACCGTTGGTGTTCTTGGCAAAATGACACCTCTAAATCCAATAGAGACCCATCATCTTGGTGTACTAATATCAGAGAACTATAACAAACGTTATCTTGATGCCATGGATGGATGTCTCATAAAGGGTCTGCCCTATATCAGTCGTTTTGACCAGTACTCACCAGAAAAGTTCTATTATGATTTGTATGCGCTGGTTTTAAACAATGCATATATACGATTTCTCATTCAAGAGTCAGAAACAGAAGATCTGGCACAAATGCTTGTAGCCATCAAGGAGAATCCTAATCATCGTTGTTTTACGGAGCTTCTTTACTCAATGAATAGTTCGTTGCTTGAACAGTATGGGGAAGATAATAGAATAAAGGTGGTTAAACTGATAAATTCAGAAGTAGGAATAGCGATGAAAGAGTTGCAACAGTGTAACCCTCAACAGGCGCTAGAAACTCTGCTGGCGTGTATTGACAGGTTGAAACAGAAGCACAATATTAATTTGAACATTGAAATGGAGCAACAGATAAAGAAGATATTATATGTCGTGGCCACAGATACAGAATTTCAGAAGGTTGTAGACTTCTATAAAGACAAGGGAGTAACCCTGCGACATCTAGACTTCAAAGAGAATATCTATTGGGATTTAGGGTTAGTAGGGAAAAGCCATGTCTATCTGACAAAGTCTGGAATGGGTGCCAAGAGACCCGATGGAGCCATCCTGACCATAAGTCAGGCCGCAGCAGAGTTGACGCCCGACTATATGATAATGATAGGTATAGCTTTTGGAATGAAGGAAGACTTGGAGAATCCAGATAATCCCAAAGCTCAAAAGATTGGTGACATATTAGTTTCGACAGAAATAGAGGACTATGGCACTTGCAAGGTTACAGAAGATGGCATCATAGAACGAGGCAGCAAGATCCCTGCCGACCCGGCTTTGGTGAAAAGGTTCACACAAGCCGTGGCTTTGTGGACAGGTGCCAAAGTACGGCCTGGCTTAATCATCACTAACGACAAACTTGTGAACAAGCTGGAATTTGTACAAGGGTTACAGGAACGGTTCAAAGATGCCATAGGTGGAGAGATGGAAGGCTGTGGATTCCTTGCTAACTATAAGAACCCTTGGATACTGGTGAAAGCTATTTGCGACTTTGGCCATGACAAGGACGACGAACATCAGGTAGATGCCGCTATGAATGCTATTAGCTATGTTGATTTTGTAGTAAGAGAGTTCGTATTTTGAATAAATGATTGAATATGGAAATGACATTTGGAAAGGCTCATGATATATGGGTCGTGTGGTGAGTGGTGATGAGACAACGTTCTATGCAACAGTAGAAGAGTAATATGGAGCTATTTGTATTAGGAAATGGATTTGACTTGTTTCATGGGATACCTACGGGGTATGACAAGTTTTAACATGGCCATTCATACGCCCCTGTAGATGACCCTTATTATGAAGAGATTATGCACCGCGTGGATGTCAATGCCCAGTGGCACTTATCTTACTACAGTGCAGACGACATGGTGAAGATGGATGCGTTTGAGGTAAGGTTGGGGTTGAATACCGCAAACTGCCATCCGTTTATGATGTAGCTTTATTACAGGCGGCGAAGCCGCACGAGCGCGAAGCGCGAGAGTAACAATTTTAACGATTATAAAACCATACGAGTTCTGGTTATGGGAAAGCAAAAAGTAACGGTAACAGATAACAGCATCAAGAGTGGTGTCACGAGTGATGCTAAAAAGGCCATCTGTGAGTATATATGGAATGGCTTTGATGCTCATGCGCAACACGTCAGTGTTGAGTATGAGGCTACCTCTTTGGGAGCCATTACCTCCTTGGTTATCAAGGACGATGGCGAGGGGATAGACCGTGCCACGTTGTCTGATACTTTTGGCCGTTACCAGGATTCTGTGAAGAAGAAATCTTTCCAGTGGAGTTCACAGGTTAAAGGACATAGGGGAAAGGGCCGCTATTCTTTCAACTGCTTTGCCACAGGAGCCGAGTGGGAAACGGTTTTCCGTAATGAGAATGGTCAGCTGATAAAGCATACCATAACCATCAATGGTGATGATAATGACCATTACAACGACCACTCCGACGAAGGCGGAGCTAAGGTGGTGCACGATGTGCCGACGGGTACGGAGGTGCATTTCATTAACGTGGACAAGGTTACCTCAGCCTTCTTTGAGTCCAAGGACTTCATTGGCTACTTGCAATGGGAGTTTGCGGTATTTCTGAAACTCAACGAGAACCGAGGCTACTCTTTGACCGTAAACGGATACCAGATTGACTGCAACACGGTAATAGCAGAAGCAGATACCAAGACGGTAAGGCTTTATGACGAGAAGCTGAAAACAGGACACGACTTCCAACTAACCTTCATACGCTGGTATGAGAAGATGAAGGAGAACTACAGTGTTTATTATCTGAACGAAGAAGGGCTAGAGCGTTATGAGGAAACCACACGCCTAAACAAAAAAGACACGGGCTTCCATCATAGTGTCTATGTCTCCTCACCCTATTTTGAGTATTTTGCTCCTACGCCCAAGGCTGGAACGGAAGACGGAGACAAACAACCTGTGAAGTCAGAGGCGCAGATGCAGATAGAGTTCGAGGGACACCATGTTACGAAGAACGAGAAAGACAAGGTGTTCAAAGAGCTGAAGAAGAAAGTGACCGACTGGCTGTCAGAGAAGCAGAAGCTGTTTATTGCTGAAGTGGGAGGCAAGGAACTATGGGACCGCTTTGAGACCAAAGGGGTGGTCAAAATGCCTGAGAACGAATATGAACAGCCGCTGTTCAATGAGCTGAAGGACACCGTAATTGGTATCTATTCCGTCCAGCCCAAGCTGTTCACGAATCTGGGCGATGACCAGGCCAAGGCACTTGTGGGCTGTTTGAAACTCCTTCTGCAAACCAACAAGCGCGACGATGTTATCACCATTCTGGAACAAATCACCAAGATGAGTGACGAAGAACGCCGCAAGCTGTCCACGATACTGAAAACTACGGAGTTGTCAAGCATCACCAATACGATTGACCTGCTCCAGAACCGGGCCAAGACAGTGTCAGCCCTCAAAGCAATGGTGTTTGACACCACCTTGAAAGCCTACGAAGTGGCAGATATACAAGCAATGGTTTCAAAGGCTTTCTGGCTCTTTGGAGAGCAGTATAACATTGTGACTGAGGCAGAGCCCGATTTCCAACAGGCACTGGAAGCTTATCTTGAACAGATAAGCAAAAGCAAGAAGACAAAAGGCGTGAGCAAAAGCCGCGCTAATAAGGAAAAGATTGACCACCCAGATGTAAACAAAGAGATGGATATCTTTGCCTTCCGGCAGAACAACTACTCCAAGACATTGGAAAACATTGTTGTGGAGCTGAAACGCCCCAATGTGGATTTGGGAGAGGTTGAGGTTAGTCAGGTAAAGACCTATATGGGATTGATTTATGATGAACCTCGTTTCAATTCGCCGGATGCTCAGTGGACATTTATCCTTGTTGGAAACAAGTTTGACCAAACCGGTTATATTAACAGAGAAATAAAGAACAGCGTAACATGGGGAAAGAAAAACCTCATTCAACATGTGGACGATGCTGGTCAGCATTATGACATTTATGTCAGAACCTGGTCATCCATCTTTGACGAATTTGAGATAAGGCATAAGTTTTTGCTTGACAAGTTGGAGATGAAGCGTAAAGGGCTGACGGCTCAGTATAAGGATAAAGAAGACCTTCATAAGATAGTGGAGGAGTCTAAAGAATAGTTTCAATATGAACGGTAATTACAAGGCATTTATATCCCATAGCAGTGCACAGAAGGATTTTGTTGAAGAGGTGGTGCGCGAGATGAGGGCGAGATGAGGACGAGAGCGGGCTGACACGGGACGAAGTTATGACAGGAACCTGTCCCCTGTCATCCTGTCGATTTCTGTGCTGAGAAAATCAGGGATATTTTGATAGCACTAAAAAGAATTGTCCCTCAGGATTCATGGTGTGTTTATGACCCGAAAAAGAAACAAGGAAGTTTATCCGTCACATTTATTAATGGCTTTTTAAATGTTCTTCGTTGTCTGATAAAAGATACGGGGAGCTTGTTATCCCAAGAGGATTATTACAATAGACTTAAGGACATTAAGTTGGACAAACTTAAAGAGTATAAATCCAGCCAGTATAATAAGATGGGCCGGAGGATATATGATACTTATCTTAAAGCAGATTCGATGGCAATTACCCCCAGCCCCTCCGGCGGTAGCCGGTAGGGCTCCGAGGGCCGAAGGCCCGAAGGAAAGAAAAAGAAACAAGTAACAAGAATAAATAGATACACAATATGACTCAATTCGCAAATAACGGAAAACTCAAGCTCCTGATCATTGTGGGCACGCGCCCGGAGATTATAAGATTGGCGGCGGTGATTAACAGGTGCCGGGAGTACTTTGACTGCCTGCTGGCGCATACCGGCCAGAACTACGACTACAACCTCAACGGAGTGTTCTTCAAGGACCTCAAGCTGGCCGATCCCGACATCTACATGGAGGCCGTGGGCAGTGACCTGGGCGAGACCATGGGCAACATCATTGCCAAGAGCTACCAGCTGATGGCGGCCACCAAGCCCGATGCCGTGCTGGTGCTGGGCGACACCAACAGCTGCCTGAGCGTCATCGGCGCCAAGCGCCTGCACATCCCCATCTTTCACATGGAGGCGGGCAACCGCTGCAAGGACGAGTGCCTGCCCGAGGAGACCAACCGCCGCATTGTGGACATCATCTCCGACGTGAACATGGCCTACAGCGAGCACGCCCGCCGCTACCTGGCCGACACCGGCCTCCCCAAGGAGCGCACCTACGTCACCGGCAGCCCCATGGCCGAAGTGCTGCACAACAACCTCAAGGAGATAGAGGCCAGCGACATCCACGCGCGTCTGGGTCTGGAGAAGGGTAAATATATCCTGCTGAGCGCACATCGCGAGGAAAACATCGACACCGAGAAGAACTTCCTGAGCCTGTTCAACGCCATCAATAAGATGGCCGAGAAGTACGACATGCCCATCCTGTACTCCTGCCACCCGCGCAGCCGCAAACGCCTGGAGGCCAGCGGATTCCAGCTCGATAAGCGCGTCATCCAGCACGAGCCCCTGGGCTTCCACGACTACAACTGCCTGCAGATGAACGCCTTCTGCGTGGTGAGCGACAGCGGCACCCTGCCCGAGGAGAGCAGCTTCTTCACCAGCATTGGCCACCCCTTCCCGGCCGTGTGCATCCGCACCAGTACCGAGCGCCCCGAAGCCCTTGACAAAGGCTGCTTCGTGCTCAGCGGCATTGATACCAAGGGATTACTCCAGTCCGTTGACGTTGCCGTGGAACTCATCAAGAATAACGAACCCGGAATACCCGTACCTGATTACACCGACGAAAACGTAAGTACCAAGGTTGTAAGGATTATCCAATCCTATGTTGGGGTAGTCAATAAGATGGTTTGGCGCAAGGAAATCTAAGCCGAGAGTAAGAAGAGGCTAAGAAGAATCCAAGAAGATCACAAGAAGAAGAAAAGATGAAGATACTTGTTACAGGAGCCAAGGGCTTCGTTGGGAAGAACCTCTGTTGGGCACTGAAGAATATTGCCGAAGGCAAGGATAGACGCTTCCCGGAGCTACGGATTGAAGGAGTCTTTGAGTACGATCTGGACTCCACTCCCGAGCAATTAAACGACTGGTGCCGGCAGGCCGACTTCGTGTTCAACCTGGCCGGCGTCAACCGTCCCCAGAATCAAGAAGAGTTCATGCAGGGCAACTTTGGCTTTGCCAGCACCCTTCTGGACACTCTGAAGAAGCATCACAACACCTGTCCCGTGATGCTCTCCAGCAGCCAGCAGGCCTCCCTCACCGGCCGCTTTGGCAACAGCGAATATGGCCGAAGCAAAAAAGCCGGCGAAGACCTCTTCCTGCAATATGGCAAAGAGACCGGAGCACGGATGCTCATTTACCGCTTCCCCAACCTCTTTGGCAAGTGGTGCCGCCCCAACTACAACAGTGCCGTGGCCACCTTCTGCAACGCCTTTGCCAACGACCTGCCCTACACCGTGAACGACCCCAGCGTAGAGCTGGAGCTGCTCTATATCGATGACCTGGTGGACGAGATGCTTGCCGCCCTCCAGGGCCACGAGCACCATTGCGAGTTCAACGGCCTGGACGTTGAGCCTGTCGAAACCGGCCGCTACTGCTTTGTGCCCACAACCCACAAAGCAACCCTGGGCCAGATAGTAGACCTCCTCAAGTCCTTTGCCGCCCAGCCGCAAACCCTCCTCATCCCCGAGATCCCTGCCGGCAGCTTTGCCAAGAAGCTCTACAGCACCTACCTCAGCTACCTGCCGTACGAGAAGACGGCTTTCGCGCTAAAGATGAATGTGGATGACCGCGGCTCCTTCACCGAGCTGGTGCACACCCTGAATGCGGGCCAAGTGAGCATCAACATCTCCCGTCCCGGCATCACCAAGGGCCAGCACTGGCACAACACCAAGTTCGAGCAGTTCATTGTGGTTAAGGGGCATGGCCTCATTCAGCAACGCAACTTGAATGATCCTGAAGGTAAAGTACTGGAATGGGAAGTGAGCGGAGATAAGATTGAAGCTGTACATATGCTCCCCGGTTACACCCACAATATTATAAATCTAAGCGATAGCGAAGATTTGGTAACGGTAATGTATTGTAATGAGGTTTTCAATCCCGAAAAACCGGATACATTCTTCGAGCCCGTCAAGTGAAATTTAACATTTAACAAGTTAACATTTTAACGTTGCAATTAATATAAGTAATAATAATATGAGTGTTTTTGAGAATAAGGTTCTTTTGATAACCGGCGGTACAGGTTCTTTTGGTAATGCAGTCCTCCGTCGCTTCTTGGATAGCGACATTAAGGAAATCCGTATCCTGAGCCGTGACGAGAAGAAACAGGACGATATGCGCCACTACCTTCAGGCGCAACGCCCCGATGTGTTCAACAAGGTGAAGTTCTATATTGGCAACGTGCGCCAGCGCGAAGCCGTTGACTTTGCCATGGGTGGTGTGGACTATGTGTTCTCTGCCGCAGCTCTGAAGCAGGTCCCCAGTTGCGAATTCTTCCCTATGGAAGCTGTCCGCACCAATGTAGAAGGCACCAACAATGTCCTCCTCTCTGCTATTGCTCACGGAGTAAAGAACGTTGTCGTTCTCTCCACCGATAAGGCCGCTTACCCCATCAACGCTATGGGTATCTCCAAGGCTATGATGGAGAAGGTGGCCATTGCTCAGGGCCGTGCCCTTGGCGAGGGTGCTAAGACCACCATCTGCTGCACCCGTTATGGTAACGTAATGGCCAGCCGTGGCTCTGTCATTCCCCTTTGGGTAGAGCAGATGATGGAAGGCAAGCCCATCACCATTACCGACCCCAACATGACCCGTTTCATGATGACCTTGGACGATGCTGTTGACCTTGTGGTCTATGCCTTCACTCACGGTCATAATGGTGACCTGTTTGTCCAGAAGGCTCCTGCCGCTACGCTCAGCACCCTTGCTCAGGCGCTGAAGGAGACCTACAGCAAGATTAATCCCAAGTATGGTGAGACAGAAGTAAAGGTCATTGGTACCCGCCATGGTGAGAAGCTCTATGAAACACTTGTTACTCGTGAGGAGATGGCCCGTGCCATTGATATGGGTAACTATTGGAGAATCCCTTGCGATAGTCGTGACCTCAATTACGACAAGTATTTCACTGAGGGTAATGAGGATGTCTCTAAGATTGAGGACTACCACTCTCACAATACCCGTCGTCTAGATGTAGATGGAATGAAAGAGTTACTCCTCAAACTTCGCTTTATTCGTGAGGATTTGGGGCTGGAGGCCAGAGCGAAGAGTAAAGATATTCGAAGCGAATAGAGAATCCCGCTCCAGGCACAGTTGCGGAACAAGTCCGCAACAGAGCCTTTCGCTCAGAAGCGGTACAGCCCGTGGCTCCGTGAACTTCGCCACCGGCTGCGAGAATTAATCATGAAAACACTCAAAAATAACGATATGAAATACCTCAAAGCAATTTTATTCATTGTTCTGGCGAGTGTATCATTCAATGTAACAGCTCAAGCCACTACAGAAAATAACACAAAGAAAGACAATTCACGTGCTCGTATTGAGAACGTGAGAGGAGAAAAAGTCCTTGTATTGAAGGCTGGACACAACAAAACTATTGATTTAAAGATTGAAACTGACACTTGGCGTCAGCTGGATAGCATTGTTGCTGGTCCTTGGGGTAATGCAATTAAACTACAGGATGTTGATGGCTACAAGGTGGACGTTGCCAAAGCCAACGTCAATTCTAAAGTAGGCTTGATGTTTACATCGGGCACCAAGTGTGTGGCTGTTACCAAGGAAGAATACGAGGCATTAAAACTATAAACAACTAAACGTAATAGTGAGTGAGATTATGAAGATAGTAAGATTCTTTTTCCTGGCTGTCTTGACGACTATTTCGTTGACGACATTTGCACAACCCATAACTGTCCAGACCAGCGAAGCAAAGCAAGCTGAGATGCGTGAGAAGATAGGCCTGGATATGACTGTACCAGATTTTGAAACCAAGAAGATTGACGCAACTGTCATGGGTAATCGCTTGGCTGGTATTCTGGATTACTTGATGGAGAACTACCAGCAGGGTGTTTACGATAGAAGGTTAGGTCAGATTGCCAGTGAACAGAACGAAGCATTGGAGAATGTATATTTCCAGCTTAAGAAGATGAAGTTTGTTAATGCAGTTAAGAAAGGAAATGAACTAACCATTGTATTACGAGCAGACCTTCAAAAAAATGCTGTAAACATAAAGCAGGCGGACATAATCTTGCATTTCGTTGATGGATTATCGGAAAGTGATAAAGTGAATGAATTGTTCAGTTACATAAGTCATTATGTACAAGCAAGAGAACTATTGGCAAAATAGACAACCTTTAGAATGGTTTACGATAGCATCTCATATTTAAATACGTATCTGAGAATCTCTGAGGATATTCGTATTGGTTTAGAATGGCTCCATGATATTAACTTTAATGAGGAAGTTGGCGTATATCAGTTGAATCCACGAGTCAAAGCTATAGTTTCTGAGTATACAACTAAGCATGAAAATGAGTATGGTTATGAAGCACATCGTCAGTATATTGATATTCAGTACCTCATTAATGGTAGGGAGAAGATTTGTAGCTTGCCGTTAGAGTATTTGAAAGAGACAAAAGCATATAATGAAGAGAATGATGCAGCTTTCTATAAGGAAGAAAGTGTTAGACCTCAAGAACTTTTGTTGGGGGACGGATACTTTTCCATTTTCTTCCCACAAGACGGTCATATGCCTCAACTTTGTGTTGATAAACCAGAACAGGTAAAGAAGGTGGTTATAAAGGTAAAATTAGGGTATAATACAAATAATATATGTTCAATTTAAATAAGTTTATATCTGATAGTGTAACCTTTCGACCAGTCAGTATGTTTGCTCAAGATATTGAGGCAAACAAAGAAAAGTTGACTGCGGAGATAAAAGGGAAGAAGGTTTGCGTGATTGGTGGTGCTGGTAGCATTGGCTCCAGCTTTATCAAGGCGGTGCTGCGCTTTGAGCCCAAGAGCGTGGTGGTGGTTGACCTGAATGAGAACGGCCTTGCAGAATTAGTGCGTGACGTACGTTCAACAAACGGACTCTATGTGCCCGATGAGTTCCGTTGCTACACACTAAACTTTGCTGACCCGATTTTTGAGCGCATTTTCCGTGAAGAGAAAGGTTTTGATATTGTGGCGAATTTCTCTGCTCACAAACATGTGCGTTCGGAAAAGGATAGGTATTCGGTACAGGCCCTGATTGAAAATAACGACATTAAGGCTAAGAAGCTGATGGACTTGTTGACTGTATATTCACCGAAGCATTTCTTCTGTGTCTCTACGGACAAGGCCGCTAACCCTGTGAACATTATGGGTGCCAGCAAGCGCATTATGGAAGACCTGGTTATGGCTTACAACAAGTATTTCAAGGTGACTACAGCACGTTTCGCCAACGTGGCTTTCAGTAATGGCTCGCTACCTGATGGCTGGATTCATCGTTTGCAGAAGAAGCAGCCGCTGGCTGCACCGAGTGATGTGAAGCGCTACTTCGTAAGCCCTGAAGAGTCTGGCCAGATTTGTATGTTGGCTTGTATTCTGGGTAATGGCGGTGAGGTGTTCTTCCCGAAGCTGAGTGAAGATCAGATGCTGACCTTCTCTGCAATTTGCGACAAGTTCGTAGCTGCAAATGGCCTGGTAAAAGACCCTTGCAGTAGCGATGATGAGGCCAAGCGCAAAGCTGCTGCATTAGGCTGGGATGATAATAAGTATCCTACTGTGTACTTCGGTTCAGATACAACCGGTGAAAAAGCATACGAGGAGTTCTATGTGCCTGAGGAGAAGATTGATATGGAGAGGTTTAAGGCTCTGGGTGTAGTTTGTAAGACCACTCGTCATGAAATGGCTGAGGTGAATGGATTCTTCGACAAGCTGGAAGGCATCTTCGCCAAGGAGGACTTCACCAAGGCTCAAGTTGTTGAGGCTATCAAAGAGTTCATCCCCAACTTCGAACACGAAGAAAAGGGCAAGAACTTGGATCAAAAGATGTGATCATGCAAGTTACCAACACGTTAAAGATAAAAACTGGGGGGGGGGCAGAAATAGTAATTTAGAATTACTTCGTCTTGTTTCCATGTTAATGGTCTTAATCCTTCATAGTTTTTGGGGATACACACATGGTTCAGGAATCCTACAAGCCCTAGACTTCTTTAGAGATTGTGCTGCTATCTGTGCTGTTAATGTTTTTTTGTTGATATCTGGCTACTTCGGAATTAAATGGAAGTTAAAGTCTTTTTTTAATTTAGTATTTCAACTCTTCTTTTATGCATTTACAGTTTATGGAGTTGCGTCTCTATTAGGAGTAATTGATTTTTCGCTGCCTGGTTTCTTTAGTAATATTACATGCTTGTACAAACATTGGGGATTTATCACTTGTTATTTACTATTATATCTCTGTGCACCACTTTTAAACGCATTTGTTGATAAGGTTACAAATAAGCAGTTACTCGGTTTTATTGTCATTCTGGTTGTGTCAGAAAATATATTAACAAGGGACTATGCATTTCTAAACTACTGCACGATGTATTTAATAGGAAGATATTTGGCTAAAAGTAATGCTGTTAACAATATACGAATTAAGGCAGGTTATCTATATTTGATTTCAACAATAATGATATTTGCATTAGTGTATGCTTCTTTTAGGTTTTTGTATATTACTAACGCCGTAATGATGAATTCAATCCCTTGGGGTTTAAGTTATGCTGCTCCCTTAGTTATATTACAAGCAGTGTTTTTGTTTATTTGGTTTGCAAGACTTAAGTTTCAGAGCAAGGCTGTTAACTGGTGTGCAGCCTCTTGCTTATCTATCTTTTAAATTCACATGCATCCGGCAATCAAACAAATAGGTTATTACAATTATACTGAGTCGTTGTATTCATTACCGGCATTTGAGCATATCTGGAAACTGACCTTATTAATCATCGTAGTATTCTTTGGCTCTATCTTTATTGATAAAATACGTATTGTGATTTCAAATCTATGTTATAAGATTCTACTTTGGATTATTAACGTAACCAAGTTATCTGAAACAAATGTATTATCGTATATTCCTAATCAAGTAAGTAATGGCTGATTATAAAAAAATTATTGATTTTATTAAGTCTGTATATGGCAACCAAGAGTTTACTCCTCTTGCTGTTCCCGTTTTTGTGGGCAATGAAAAGAAGTATCTGAACGAGTGTATTGACACTACATTTGTTAGCTCTGTAGGTAAGTTCGTTGACCGCTTTGAAAATGATATGGCCGCTTACACAGGAGCCAAACGTGCTGTGGTATGTGTTAGTGGAACCAATGCACTCCATATGGCTTTGTTACTCGTGGGCGTGAAACGTGATGATGAGGTTCTTACTCAGGCTTTAACTTTCATTGCCACCGAAAATGCATTAAGCTATATTGGTGCTTATCCTGTGTTCCTTGATGTTGACCGTACCACAATGGGGCTTTCTCCTGATGCAATGAAAGAATGGCTTCAGAAGAATGCAGAGGTTCGCAAGAACACACGCATCAATGAGCTGGACAAGAGTCATGACTTTGCTTTCCAGGAAGATGAGTATGCTTGCTATAACAAGAACACTGGTCGCAGAATCAAGGCTTGTGTTCCTATGCACACCTTTGGTCATCCTGTTCGTATTGAAGAGATTGCTGCTCTCTGCAAAGAATGGCATATTGAATTGGTGGAGGATGCGGCAGAAAGCATTGGCTCTTTATACAAAGGCAAGCATACTGGCACTTTTGGAAAGATTGGTGCCATTAGTTTTAATGGAAATAAGACCATCACCACTGGTGGAGGCGGTATGATGCTCTTCAATGATGAAGAGTTAGGTTCCTTCGCTAAGCACATCACCACACAGGCAAAGATTCCTCACCGTTGGGAGTTCCGTCACGACCATATTGGCTTCAACTATCGTATGCCTAATATCAATGCAGCCATTGGTTGTGCACAGTTAGAGAATCTTGACAAGTATATTGCCAGCAAACGTCAGGTGGCTGCTGAATACGAAGCATTCTTCAAAGACATTCAGGATATTGATTTCTTTGTCGATTCTCCTGATACCTTCTCTAACTATTGGCTGAATGTTGTCATCTTGAAGGACAAGGAAGCACAGATCAACTTCCTTACTGAGACTAATGACAATGGCGTGATGACTCGCCCTATCTGGGAACTGATGAACCGTCTGCCCATGTTTGAAAAGTGTGAGAATGACGGTTTGAAGAACACTATCTGGTTTGCGGATAGAGTCGTAAACATTCCTAGCAGTGTTAGACTATAAACAATACTAAATGATTATGTTGAGAATTGGATATTTCGCAGATGGCCCTTGGGGACATAATGCGCTTTTGAAGCTTTTGAAAGATGAAACAATCAAAATTTGTTTCATTGTACCTAGAAATGATACAAAAGACACTTTTTTGAAAGAAAAAGCGGAAGAGTATGGTATAGATTATCTTTGTCCTATCAAAGTGAATTCTGATGAGTTTTATGAGATTGCTCAGAAATACACTTGTGATTTGTTTGTTTCTATGAGTTACAACCAAATCTTTAAGAGAAGAATAATAGACCTTCCTAGGTTTTCTACAATTAATTGTCATGCCGGTAAGTTGCCTTTCTACAGAGGAAGAAACATCCTTAATTGGGCACTTATTAATGATGAAAAAGAGTTTGGCATTACCGTTCACTATGTGGATGAAGGAATAGATACCGGCGATATCATTTTGCAACGGACATATCCTATAACTGATGATGACAACTATAATACATTGCTTGAAGTAGCTTATAAGGAGTGTCCTGATATTCTTTATCATGCAATAAAAGAGATACAAAATGGAACAGCTCATAGAATACCTCAAGATGTTATTTCTAAGAATGGGCTATACTGCGGTATGCGCTCAGTAGGTGATGAAGTGATTGATGTCAATAGTACATCCCGCGAGTTGTTCAATTTTGTCAGAGCAATCTGTACGCCAGGACCAAGGGCTGTTGCTTTTCTTAATGGGGCGCCAGTATATATTAACAAAGTTAAATATAGTTCCAAGTATCCAAAATACAAAGGAACAAATGGGCAGATACTGGGCAAGATTGACGGGATGCCTATTCTAAAAACAAAAGACTCTTATGTATTGATTGAAGAGTACGAGTCAGAAATAAAATTGAAGACTGGAGATAGATTAACTGGCAAGTAGTTTATGGCAAAGATTATCAGTGGGAAAGAATTATCACTCAAGATAAAGGAGCAACTCAAAGTCCAGGTAACTGAATTGGAGAAGAAATATGGACGCGCTCCTCATCTTGTTGTTATCTTGGTGGGTGAAGATCCTGCCAGCCAGTCTTATGTGAGGGGGAAAGCGAAGGCATCTGAAGAAGTAGGCATTAAGAATACAACAATACTAAAGGATGCGTCCATTACACAAGAAGATCTTCTTGATATAATAGCAAAACTTAATGCAGACAATACCATTGATGGTATTCTTGTCCAGCTACCCTTGCCCGACCATATTGATGAACCAACAATCATTAATGCCATAGCAAAAGAGAAGGATGTGGATGGGTTCCATCCCTTGAATGTGGCTGCTCTTTGGAAGAAACAGCCTTGTACTGTGGCTTGTACGCCTAAGGGTATCATTAAGATGTTGGATGAGGCTGGTGTGGAGATTAAAGGTAAACGTGCAGTAGTGATAGGGAGAAGCCAGATAGTTGGATTGCCGGTTGCAAAGCTTTTGCTTGATAGAAATGCGACAGTTACCATTTGTCATAGCCGAACAAAAGATTTGCCTGCCGTATGTCGAGAAGCTGAAATATTAGTTGTAGCAATAGGTTGCCCTCGTTTTGTGACTGCAGACATGGTGTCTGAAGGTGCTGTAGTTATAGATGTGGGTGTCAACCGTGATCCGGAGACAGGAAAATTATGTGGCGACTGTGATTTTGTGGCTATTGTGCCCAAAGCATCAGTAATTACACCTGTTCCCGGTGGTGTCGGTCCTATGACCATAACCTGTCTTATGGAGAATACAATAGAGCGTTTCATCAGCAAAATGGAAAAATAACAATATATGTCTCATACATTAATCATCGCAGAGGCCGGCGTGAATCATAATGGTTCTATTGAACTGGCGAAGCAATTGGTAGATAAGGCGGTTGATGCTGGCGTGGACTATATCAAGTTTCAGACGTTCAAGGCATCCAAGTTAGTTACTAAGACAGCAAAGAAAGCTGAGTATCAGCAAAGGAATATTGGCGGGACCGATGATAATCAGTATATGATGCTGAAAAAGCTCGAGTTGTCAGAAGCTGCCCATAATGTTTTGATTGACTATTGCCAAAAGAAAGGTATTAAGTTCTTCTCTACTGCTTTTGATGTGGATAGTATTGAGTACCTACATACCCTTGGAATTAATTTGTGGAAAATTCCATCTGGCGAAGTGACCAACTATCCTTTCTTGAAGCGGATAGCAGCATACAATGAGAAGACCATCCTTAGTACTGGTATGTGCGATATGGTAGATGTATGTGCAGCAGTAGATGCTTTATACAAGAATGGCTTGTCAAAAGACAATTTGATTCTGCTTCATTGCAACACAGAATATCCTACACCTTTCGAGGATGTAAACCTCAAAGCAATGGATGCGCTCAAAAAAGAATTTGGTGTTGAAGTGGGGTATAGTGATCACACCAAGGGTATTGAAGTGCCCATTGCGGCAGTTGCTTTGGGCGCAACCGTGATAGAGAAACACTTTACGCTTGACCGCAACATGGAAGGTCCCGACCATAAAGCTAGCTTGGAACCAAATGAGCTGAAAGCAATGGTGAGTGCTATTCGTAACATTGAAAAGGCTGTTGGTGGAGATGGAACAAAGCACATCAGCGATAGTGAACGTAAGAATATAGCCATTGCCCGCAAGAGTATCATTGCAGCCAAGGATATCAAGAAAGGAGAACTGCTCACCGAAGAGAACCTGACAGTGAAGCGTCCAGGAACTGGTATATCACCTATGCGTTGGGAAGATGTTGTGGGGACAAAAGCAATAAAGGACTTCTCAGAGGAAGATCTCATAGAGATTTGAAACCTGAAACGTGGAACTTGAAACTAAAGCTTATGCGTAAGATTTGTGTGGTAACGGGAACTCGTGCAGAGTATGGCTTATTAAGTCGTTTGATTCGGATGATCGACGAGTCAGACAAGACACAATTACAGCTTATAGCTACCAACATGCACCTAAGTCCAAAATACGGCAATACTTATCAGGAGATTGAGAAAGATGGTTTTACCATTGACTGTAAAATCCCCATTATAGATGAGGATGCAGAAGATAGTGCTGTGACGACATTGAAGTCAATGGCTACAGCTCTTTCTGGATTTGCTGATGCATATAATATATTAAAGCCAGACTTGGTGGTGTTGCTAGGCGATCGTTATGAGATTCTAGCGGCAGCAGAAACTGCATTAATAGAAAGGATTCCAATTGCTCATATACATGGTGGAGAAGTAACGGAAGGTGCATATGATGACGCCATCCGCCATAGTGTAACAAAAATGAGTCAGCTGCATTTCCCAACTACGGATGAACATAGAAAAAGAATAATTCAGTTAGGCGAACAACCTGAACGAGTTTTCAATGTTGGTTCACTTGGTGTAGAAAACATCAAGAAGTTGCCGCTGATGAGCAAGGTGGAGATTGAGAAAGAGATTGACTTCAAGATTGATTACAATACCATTCTTGTAACATATCATCCTGTTACGCTTGGCAATCGTACGGCAAAAGAAGATATTGATGATTTTATAGCAGCACTGGAAGATCGCAAGGATTTGCGAGTCATTTTTACTATGCCTAATAGCGATACGGGTGGACAATTCATTGTAGATGCAATAAATAGTTTTGTAACCAGAAATGCCGAAAGAGCGAAAGCTTATAAATCACTTGGTGTTTTACGTTACTTGTCTGTTATGAAACAAGTTGCCGCGGTTGTTGGCAATTCTTCAAGTGGCCTACTTGAAGTACCTACATTTAGCATTCCTACGCTGAATATAGGTGATCGTCAGAAAGGACGAACAGCTGCTGAGAGTGTATTTAATTGTGCACCAGATAAAGAATCTGTTTTGAAGGGACTTAACAAGGTGCTTTCTAAGGAATTCCGCGAATTAGCTTATGTAGTTCGCAACCCATACGAGAAAGCTAATACGGCTGAAGAGATTTTTAAAGTAATAAGTTCATACCCTTTAGAAAGCTTAAATCAGAAACATTTCTACGATTTATGAAGATAATAGTTATTGGTCTTGGCTCAATGGGTAAGCGCAGAATACGCTTGTTGAGCGAGAATAAAGATATACAGCTCTTTGGCATAGATAGCCAGGAGAGCCGTTGTGCAGAGGTTAAAGAGAAGTTTGGTCTGAAATGTTATTCAAGCATTTCTGAGGCTGTTGCAGCTGAACAACCTGATGCGGCTGTTATCAGTACTTCACCACTTTCTCATGCAGCTATCATCAAAGAATGCTTGCAGAATAACCTTCATGTATTCACAGAGATTAACCTGGTGGCAGATGGTTATGCAGAGAATATGGCCTTAGCCAAGGAAAAAGGCAAAGTTCTGTTCCTCTCTTCTACCTTCCTTTATAGAAAGGAGACACAGACCATCATTGAGAAAGCTAACAAGGCTACCTGCCCTCTGAACTATATCTATCACATTGGTCAGTATCTGCCTGACTGGCATCCTTGGGAGAGTTATAATAACTACTTCATTGGAAATCCCAGAACAAATGGTTGCCGAGAGATAATGGCCATTGACCTTCCTTGGATTGTGACGGCTTTTGGGCCAATTAAGAGCGTGAGTGCTGTTAAGAGCAAGAATACTCAGCTCAATATCAACTACAATGACAATTACCTTATAACCATCGAGCATGAGAATGGTAACAAAGGAGTTCTTGCGGCGGATGTGGTAACAAGAAAATCAATTCGTCATATTGATGTATATGGTGAGAACTTCCAGATGTCGTGGAATGGAACAGCAGACTCTTTGCAAGAGTATAATATTGAGACCAAGGAAATGCAGACCATCCAGCTTGATGATGCTTCTGAGCATGTGGAAGGATATGCTTCCTTTATCACAGAAAATCCTTACCGTGAGGAGTTAAACGTATTCTTGGCTCAGATTGCCAACCCTAAGGCAGTTCCTGCTTGGACTTTTGAGAAGGATTTTGAACTGCTGAAGATTATTGACCAGATTGAGGCATAATGAAGAACTATAAGATCGCATTTATAGGACTGGGATCCATTGCTACACGTCATCTGAAGAATGTGCATACTTATTTGGCTTCACGGGGTGATAGTTGTACGGTAGACTTATACCGCAGCTCTATTGGCAGACCGCTAGCAGATGAGTTAAGGCCGTTGGTGTGCAATACTTTCTTGTATGCTGATAAACTGTCAGCTGATTGCCAGTACGATGTGGTATTTGTGACCAACCCCACATCTATGCACTATGAGTCGGTTGAGCGTTTTGCTGCTCATACCAAGTCATTCTTCATTGAAAAGCCAGTGTTCGATAGCACAGAAGTAGATGAGAAGATATTTGAGACGATCAAGGATATTCCTTCATACGTTGCTTGTCCGTTGCGCTACAATGCCGTTATGCAATATGTGAAGCAGAACGTGAATCCTAATGATGTGATTTGTGCCCGCGCAATGTCTTCTAGCTATTTGCCTGATTGGAGGCCAGGACAGGATTACCGCAGGACTTATAGTGCACACAAAGAGTTGGGCGGGGGAGTAAGTATTGATCTCATTCATGAGTGGGATTACCTCACTTGGCTCTTTAGTATGCCAGCTAAATGTTATCAGTTAATTAATAAGGTATCCAATCTGGAGATTGACAGTGATGATTTGGCCATATATATTGGTAAGAATGACAAAACCACTTTTGAGCTTCATTTAGATTATTTTGGCAGACAAACACAACGTACTCTTGACCTCTTCACAACTGATGACACTATTCATTGCGATTTAATTGCAGGAACAGTGAGCTATTTGAAAAAAGGAGAGACCATTAAGCTGGAAAGTGAACGCAATGCTTACCAGATAGCAGAGATAGCACATTTCTTTGAGATTATAAATAACAAAACGACCAACGACAGTACCCCGGCACATGCGTACGAGGTGCTGAAAATAGCTAAAGGAGAGTTGTAATATGAATATTTTATTTACATTATGTGGACGAGCAGGCTCTAAGGGTGTTCGCGGTAAGAATGCAAGAGATTTTCTTGAAATACCCCTCGTATGGTACTCAATGGCTGGTATTAAGCTTTATATTGAAAAGTATTTAAAGCCTGAAGACCATGTTGATGTGGTATTGAATACTGATAGCGAGGATTTGATAAAACTCGTCGAGAAGGTGCAAGATTTACAAATAGAGGTATTAAGACGTGATGCTTCTTTAGCAGGTGATAAGGTGGCAAAATCTGCTGTGATAAAAGATTGCCTTAAAAGAGCTAAAGAGCTATATGGCGTAGGATACGACGAAGTAGTGGATCTTGATATTACTTCGCCATTGCGTACGGTACAAGATATTAAGAATGTAATTGATAAAAAGAAAGAACGTGATGATGTTAATGTCGTATTCAGTGTAACTAATTCGCGTCGAAATCCATATTTTAATATGGTGAAAGAAGAAAATGGAGTCTATGTAAGAGGAATATCGTCTAATTATACAACCCGCCAAGAGGCACCAGTTTTCTACGACATGAATGCCTCTATCTATGCTTACTCTCCTGATGCGTTAGAAAACAAGGATAATTCTACTATATTCTCACGCGCAGATATTACCTTGATGTTTGATACAGGTATTCTTGACATTGATTCAGAAGAAGATTATGAACTTATGCAAGTGATTGCTAAATACTTATTTGAGAACATTGAGGACTTTAAGGAAATTTATACTGAAGTAAACAAATGGAAATAATCATTTAATTCGTATCATTATGAAGTACTGTAAGAAATGCTGTATGCCGGATACCCGTCCAGGCATCAAGTTTGACGAAGAGGGCGTATGCTCTGCCTGTCGTAGTTATGAACATCGTGCTAAAGTAGATTGGGACGCACGTTGGAAAGAGTTTGAGGCAATCTGCGATAAATATCGTGGAATGAACGGCCCCAATGGTTATGACTGTATTATAGCTGTTAGTGGCGGTAAAGACAGTCATTTCCAGGTCTATCTGATGAAAGAGGTCATGCACATGAATCCTCTGCTGGTTTCTGCAGAAGATAATATGCCTCAAACCGAAGCTGGTAAGCACAACCTTAAGAATATTAGTGAAGTATTTGGTTGCGACCTGATAACCATGAAGCCGAATATAAAAGCAGAGAAGAAGATAATAAAATACTGTTTTGAAAAGTATGGTAAACCGACCTATTTCGTAGACCGCTATATTTATACTTATCCTCTACACATGGCAGTAAAATTCAACCTGCCTTTGTTGGTTTACGGCGAGAACGTAGGTTGGGAATATGGTGGTGCGGATGGTGTTGAAACCTATTCCGCCCGTGATCAGATTTATAATGGTGTTGCTTTTGGTATCGATACTGAAGAGATTTGCCGAGAGACGGGTGTTACTATGAAAGATCTTAACTTCTTTAATCCTCCAACAAAAGAAGAAATGGCCAAGTTGGATCCAATCTACATCAGTTACTTTACACCATGGAATAGCTTTAAGAATTATGAATTGGCTAAAAAGTATGGCTTCCATGATTTGACTCATGAATGGCGTCGTACCCACCACGTCGAAGATTTTGATCAGGTAGATACTCCAGCATACCTGGTACATTCTTGGATGAAATATCCTAAGTTCGGTCATCAGTTCGCAACCGACTATGCTTCAAGAATGGTGCGTTATGGTATGATTACCCGTGAAGAGGGCTTCAAACTCATCGACGAACACGACGGTAATTTGGATCCTCGTTGTGTTCGTGAGTTCTGTCAGTTTGTTGGGTACTCTGAGCGTGAGTTTTGGGAGATTATAGATAAACTATATAATCCTGATTTGTTTGAGAAAGATGCTTGTGGAAAGTGGGTTCTCAAAAAAGTGGAACGTTAAAGTATGATAGATAAAAAATATATCATTCATAAAGACCAGACCTTGCTGGATGCTTTGAAAAGAATCAACGGCATCCAGCAAGGACCACTGGTTTTGTTTGTTGTTGATGATTATGAGCGAATGGTAGGTACACTCACTGATGGTGATGCCCGACGCGCTTTAATATCCGGAACGGATATCCATGATACAGCAGGTACAGTAATGCACTCAAATTTTAATTTTATCAGAGAGGGAGAAGGGGATATAGTTGTACAGTTGCATCAGCAACGCCAACTAAAAATGAAGTTAGTGCCTATTCTTGATAAAGAAAATAAAGTAATAGACATTATTAACCTGGAGGAGTTTATTACCAAGCTCCCTATTGATGCTGTGCTAATGGCTGGTGGAAAAGGCGAACGCCTACGACCTTTGACTGAGAAAACACCGAAGCCATTATTAAAAGTAGGTGAAAAGGCAATTATAGATCATAACATTGACAGGTTGATCTCATATGGTGTTGAACATATTAATGTTACGGTTAATTACCTTGGCGAGCAGTTAGAAGAACATTTTACCGAACCCAGAGGCGAAATCCAAGTACATACGGTACGAGAGCCTAAATTCTTAGGCACAATAGGTTCTATTAAGTTTGTAAAAAAAATTCACAACGATACGGTTCTTGTGATGAATAGTGATTTGTTCACTAACATCAATTACGAGGACTTCTATTTACATTTCAAAGAACATAATGCGGAAATGAGTGTAGCAGCCGTCCCATATACGGTTTCTGTGCCTTATGGTATCTTTGATCTGGAGGGAAGGGAAATACAGGGTCTTATAGAGAAGCCCACGTATAATTATTATGCCAACGCAGGTATCTATTTGATTAAGAGGCGTGCTTTGGATGAGATTCCTGATGATACATTCTTTAACGCCACGGATCTCATTGAGAAGCTTATTTCTGAAGGGAAAAAAGTGATTCGTTTCCCGCTTAACGGAACATGGATAGATATCGGTAATCCACAGGAGTATCAGAAAGCTAATGAATTAGTGAAACATTTGAAATAACAAGTGACCTTTCTTTACAATAAAAAGGATAGGATTGCTATAAGTGGCTAATCATTATTGTTATTTATGCAGCTACGTTACAAGCGATTAGGTAAAAATACTTTTCTGGTTTTTCTAGGAAAGGCAGGTAGTTCTATTATAGGTTTGCTGATGTTACCATTTTATACCCATTGGCTTTCAACTAATGAGTATGGTACAGTTGACTTAATAACTACGTATTCTTCTATTCTAATGGGAATTATGACTTGCTGTATTGCAGATTCGATATTTATTTTCCCTAAAGAATCAGACGACAACGGAAAAACTCGTTACTTTACCTCCGGCTTGGTATATGAAGTGATCGCATCTTTTTGTGTTGGCATTATTTTTTTATTACTGCAATATCTGAGTGATTGTTATTCATTGAGGGGCGTATTTTTTGAAAGAATCTGGTTCGTTTTAGCATTCGCAATTTGTCAGTTTTTACAACAATATAGTCAGTCCTTTACACAGAGCTTAGATAAAATGAAGGTGTTTAGTATTACAGGAATTCTGTATACTCTGGCTATAGCCCTTTTCTCTTTTATACTCATACCAAGATATGGTTTAAATGGGTACTTATTTGCAATGATATATGCAAATATTTTGGCGACTTTTTTTACTGTAATAGCTTCTCGTTCATATAAGTATTTATCGATCAGTGGATATGATAGAGAGCATTTAGTTAGATTGCTTAGATATGGCCTTCCTCTAATTCCAAATGGTTTGATGTGGTGGTTGGTAAATGGCTTAAACCGTCCTGTTATGGAAAGTAGTTTAGGACTTGATGCACTGGGCCTTTATGCGGTTGCAAATAAATTCCCTGGATTATTGTCAACAATGGTAGGTATATTTGGAACAGCATGGAACATAACTATGTTAGAAGAATTTGGTAAACCGGATTTTAACCGTTTTTTCAATAGAACCGTTAAGATGTTGTTCTTCTTAATGATAATTTGTGGATGTGTTATTTCAGCATGCAGCAAGCTAATTGTTACTCTTTTTGCGGATCCTACTTATTTTGATGCATGGAAATATATTCCAGTCCTAACTCTGGGTGTAGTGTTTCAATATTTCTCAGGTATAGTTGGAGGTGTTTTTATGGCAGAAAAGAAAAGCAAATATTTTTTCTATAGTAGTATATGGGGTGCTATTACTTCCCTAATAGCTACTATTATCTGCATTAAGTTTTGGGGATTACAAGGTGCTGCAATAGCCGTATCGTTATCATTTTTTGTGATGGCAGTTGCTAGATTAGTATATGCATGGAAACATATTAATGAGATGAGGCTTTCATGGTATATACTGGTCACACTATTATATATTATTTTTATCGTTTTAGTTCTTGCTGATAATTCATTATTACTTAATATTCCATTGTATCTAGTAATCCTTGGAATTGTCTTTTTTATGAGCCGGGATATTATTGCTCCTTTATTGGGAATGATGAAATCAAGATTCAATATTTGAGACTATTTTTGAGTATAAATCAATTGTGATAATTACAAATTATGAAGAATAAAACTGCACTTGTTTTTCTTTATTTTTGTGACCATATGGCAATAGATGTCGCATTATCCAAATATAAAGAAGGTTACGAGTTATTATTTGTGGGTTGTGACAAAACAATAGGTATATGTCATCCAAATCCGATTGGGAATAGGCTGTACTGCGACTTTTGTAAATGGAATATGAATAAACAGGTCCATTCATTTTTTAATGATAATCATATTCCATACAAGCATCTTTCAATTAGGGATTTAATCACACCAGAGATAAAGGCAAATGCTAATAAACTTACGTTTAGATATAATAGTGTAAAAGATTTAAAGTCAATTATATATAAGGACGTTGAAATTGGGTATGGAGCTTTTTCAACTTATGTTTCTTTTACACGGAATATAACACCTTCAATTAATGCTGCATTTCATGAATATATCGATAACCTTCTTCGATCAGAAGTAATGATGATTGATGCTATAGAAGGATACTTAAAGTTAATTAACCCCGATTTAGTTATATTCCATAATGGTCGGTTTAATAATGTTAAACCTTTTTTGGGCTTATGTGAGCGCCATCAAATTGATTTCATTGCCACAGAATCACAAATACTTGACAATGGTCAGTTGTGTGAAGACGATTTTTATAACATTTCCCCTCATTCGATAGACGCTATATCTGAGAAGATGGATAAAGCATGGGTTAATGCGGGTGAAAAAAGGACAGAAATCGGGAATTCTTTTTTTGAGAATCGGCGAAAGGGTAAACGAGCCGGAGATATAGTTTATACTGCAAAACAGAAAGATGGAGAATTGCCTAACAATTTTACTAGAGGGGTTCATAATATTGCAATATTCAATTCTTCCGAAGATGAGTTTTTTGCTATTTCTAAAGAGTATGATGAGGGCGTAATGTTCCCAAATCAATACGATGCACTCAAAATGATTTTTGATCATTATAAAGGAAGAGAAGATTATCATTTTTATTTAAGAATACATCCTAATCTGGGTAACGTTCCTTATTTGAGCCATATGTCATTGTACACCCTAGTTTATGATAACGTAACAATTATTCCTCCTTATGCTTCTGTCAGTTCGTATGCTTTAATGGAAGCATGTGAAAAAGTGATTGTTTTTAATTCAACTATGGGCGTTGAGAGTGCATATTGGGGGAAACCTGTAATTGCTCTAAGCCATTGTATGTACTCTTGTCTAAATGTTGAATACGAACCCAAATCAACGGATGAGTTATTTGAGTTAATAAATAACGAGAATCTACGACCCATTAATAATAAAGAAGCATGTCTTAAAGCCGCATGTTATCTTATGGGATATCATACTAAGGAATATAAGAATATTTCCCCCTATTATTACAGGTGGAAGTTTCTTGGACAAGAGTTTCGAGGGACTTCTTTATACACTTTATTCGGAAGTAGAAAAATTTATTCTTTTGCTGAGAAATGCCTTTTTTATAGTTTCGTTTTCAGCAAAAAATGTAGAAGATACTGGAAAATTGCTTCTTTAACAAAATAGCTCTGGTCATAATAATGAAGTATAGATCAATAAATACAACTTTATTGCTGTTGTATATGCTATTATTGTACCTTGGATCAACACTTCTAGTTCCTGGGCTAATAGAGTCTTATGCATGGAAAGCAATATATGTTGTATTCGGTATTTGCCTATCATTCTTCTATTATTCTCAGATTCCATCAATAACAAGAAAGCGAATTATACCTTATATTATTGTTGCTATTGTTTTGTTATTGCTTAATCTGTTTTTTTCTGGATCAAAGTATTTTCATGTTTTAAACTTATTTAGCATTATCTGTTTATATGCAGTACTCCCTTATGTAAATATAGATGGAAAAAGGTTCACAAGAATACTTATTATTGTCTTTTTAATTAATAGCGCACTACACATTGGGGATATTATTAGAGCATTATTATTAACAGAAGAAGATGGCTATGCTTCGTTCTTCCAAAGTGCGAATGGGATGGGGCCTTGTGTATATGCGTTAATTCTATGCGCTATTTACCAATTCTTTAATAATAAACATACTGTCTCCAATAAAAATAAGACAATTGTTCTTCTTAGCATACTATTGATAATCCTTTATGCAACTCATTGTCGGTCAATATTGTTGGCAGCAGCACTATGGATAATCGGTTATTATGTCCTAAAGAAGAGGCTTTTACACGAGAATCTATTCTTTCTCATTTTTATAATAGGGGTATTCGCAATTGGGGCTTTGATGGTCTATGCTGAAGTGATAATGGGCGAAGATTCTCTCGTCTCATTTGAAATGTATGGCAAAGGCACGTCAAGCAGAGGGCGTGCGGAGATGATTTATTTAGCATTTGAAAAGTATAGCGTTAACTTATTTGGTTATGGTAATGGTGTTGTAACTGGATATATTGCCGATATTACTGGTTTTACCATACATAACATGTTCGTTACGACCTTACTGGATTTTGGCCTTTTAATAACATTGTTCTATCTATATTTTGTTTATGTAACATACAAAAGATGCGATTCAAACATATTAAAATCATTTCTTCTAAGTATTCAAATGTTTTTTTTCTTTGAGCCTTTTTGTGCGTTTGACTCAAAGTTCATGATGGTAATCTTATTCGTTTGTGCTTTACAGAATTCTATGAATAATAGTTATACTAAAAAGCATCTGGTACAAGCAACTTAATTATTTATGATGATCCCCAAAGTAATACACTATTGTTGGTTTGGAAGAAATCCTCTACCACCACTTGCCATAAAATGTATTGAGTCATGGAAAAGACATTTGCCGGACTATGAGATTATAGAATGGAATGAGGATAATTTTGACATTAATGCTATCCCGTATACAAAAGAAGCTTATTCCGCCAAAAAATATGCATTTGTTAGTGACTATGCTAGGTTTTGGATTCTATATAAATATGGCGGGTTGTATTTTGATACAGATGTGGAAGTAATCAAGCCGTTTGAAAACATTGTGTCTAAAGGGCCATTTATGGGATGTGAAAATGTGACGGACAAGAATGGCTTATTGCCTCTAAATGTAGCACCTGGATTAGGACTGGGAGCGTATGCAAATATGGATATTTATAAAGTATTTTTAGACTATTATTCGGGTATCCATTTTATATCCATGGATGGCACATTAAATACAAATACGACTGTTGTTGAGCATATCTCTGCTGTATTGAGGAACAAGGGGCTTAAGAATATAAACGCGATTCAAACTATAGATAATGTCATTATATACCCAAGAGAGTACTTCTGTCCGATTGATATTGTTACAAATAGATTACACATAACCAGTAATACATACTCAATTCATCATTATGCTGGCTCATGGGCTGATTGGTCGTTAAGCTATCGTATAAAAAAAATGATGACGCGGTTTATCCCCGAGTGGGTATTACATCTATATAATAGAATAAAATAGTATTTGCTTATGAAGAGATTGTTGGTGTTGAATACGAGTGATATGTTTTATTCGTATGGCGGCATATCTCCTTTTATGAAGTATATGCATCCATATTTAGAGAAGGCGTTTTCTGTGGACTATATTGTAACCCCTAACTGGTTACTAAAGTTTCCGGGACCTAATCGTTTCTATTACTTGATATATGTTTTTCTCCATGCTTGGAGGATGAAGAAATATGATTTTATTTTATCTCATGCGGTTGAAGGTTCGTATGTGGCATCATTTGTAGGAGTTCCGTATGCTCATATTTTTCATGGTAATTCAAATCCGGTCGAATTTTCACGATTTTTCTATGGGAAATGGTTTGTTAAGGTTTTCGACAAGATGTATTCTAGAATTGAGAAAACCGCATCTATTCAGTATACTGTTGGATCAATAAGGAATCAGCATCAAAAAAAGCTATATAACCCTCTGGAACAAAATGTGCCTAGAGTGTCAACACAATCAAGGTCAGGATTTGTTTTTTCTGGGAGATTAGAAAGTGTAAAAAGGGTGGATAAACTGATTACTCTTTATTCAAAACTACCGAATAGTATAAGGGAGGAGAATAATTTTTTTATAGTAGGCTATGGCTCTCTCGAGAATGACCTTAAACAAATAGTGGACAATCTGGGCTTGAATGAAAAGGTTATTTTTACTGGCAAGGTAGACAATTCTTTAATGATGAAAACCATTTCTGATAAAAGAATAATGCTTATGGCGTCAATGACTGAAGGCTTCCCAACCGCAATAGCAGAAGCGTTATCAGTAGGATTACCAGTTATTTCAACTGATGTTGGAGATATAGCATCCGTGATAATAAATGGTAAAAATGGGGAACTTCTTCCTCTAGACTTTGATGATGATGATTACATTTATAAAATTCAGGCCATTTTAAATGATTATGATAATTACGCAGAAAATGCATATTTGTCATCTACAATTTTTAATAGTTCCAGGATTACAGCTGATTTAATCAATGATATTAATACAATTATTCAAAGTAAGAATATTTTAAGTTAAGAGCTCGATTATCACTTGTTAATTATTTTAAAATGAATTATTATAAAGAACTATTCTTAAAAGGAAAGGAAAAAGTGAAGGATAAACGGTTGCTTATTCATGGCATGGTAAAAAATGCCGGTAAAGAGCTGGCACATAATATCCTAGCTTTGGAAAAGATAGGGGACTTTTTTCAAGATTATCGAATTGTCATTATGGAGAATAATAGTACAGATAACACAAAACAAGTTCTTCAAGAATGGCAAAGGCGTAACCCCAAGGTAATAGCTTTAATCAATGATTTTGACGAAAGCAAGTATAAAGCTATTCCTGTAGACAACCAGTATAGTGTTTATTTCCAAAAGTCTTGGACACAAAAAATGTTTGATTATCGAAATATGGTTAAAGACTATATTGATAATTTAGACTTTGAATCTGACTATACAATTTTGGTTGACCCAGATGTGGCAAATATTGATCCTGAAGGAGTAATTACTTCTTTTGGGTCAGATATTGAATGGGACTCTGTTACAGCTAATGGCTATTCATTATCTCCGTTGCTAAAAAGACGCTATCATGATACTTTTGCTTTCTGTGAATATGGCCTCCAGAATCAAAAACAAACGCTCCAGATGTTGATAGACAATAGTCAATTGTTTGCTTTCTTAAGAAAAGGGATGCCATTCATACGAGTTTTTTCAGCATATGGTGGTTTGGCAATATACAAAACTGATGCGATAAAAGGTATGAAATATAAGATGATCCTTAATGAGTTCGGAGGTATTCAAACGCGATGTGAACACTTCTGTTTATGTGCACAAATGGCGGAAAAGGGTCGAGATAAAGTTTTTATTAATCCTAATATGGAGATATATTACCAAAAAATATCATTTGCGTTAATAAAGAAAAAAATTTCATCCTTCTTGAAGAAATAGAAGAAACAATTGCTTTTGATATGGATAATCAAGATTTAAAAGAGGTTCGAATCTGGAATATTAAGTATAACTTGCTGACAGCTCAAGAAATAGCAAGTGTTGTAAATACTTGGTTAAAGGAAGGACGACGCGGAATTCATTTAACAGGAGTAGATGCGCATGTGACAGTCCTTGCCCAAACTGACGATTTGTTGCGTAGAGCCATTCTCGATTCGGACATTGTTAATGTCGATAGTTTTTTGCCAGCAAAGATGCTATCAAAAAAAGGCTATAATATTAAAGATCGAGTGACAACCCCTGATTTGATGGAAGAATTGCTTAAATGCGCAAACAGTAATAGCCAGAAAGTATATTTGTTGGGCGCCAAGGAAGATACTGTTTTGTTACTTAAGGACAAACTATTGTTGGATTATCCCACAATGAAAATAGTTGGCTGTCATAGCGGCTATTTTGATGATGACGAAGAGCAAGTGATTATCAATGAATTATCCATAGTCGCCCCCGACTATTTATTTTTGGGTTTGCCATCACCTAAGAAAGAGCGCTTTATTCTTAAATATAAGAGTAAGATTGATGTTGGGGTGTTTTTAGGCGTTGGAGGTGCCTTTGATGCGCGTGCTGGTGTTATGAGAAGACCCCCTGGGGTTTTACAAAGACATGGACTTGAGGCCGTATTTAGAGTATCTCGAAATCCAAAAGTATATGGTAATAGAATAAAGAGTATTATTAAGTTTTATAAACTTGCCAAATAATTGTTTTTCTACTATGGTTATAAGAAGTAAAGCGCCTCTACGTTTAGGGCTCGCTGGCGGTGGGAGTGATGTAAGTCCATATAGTGACCTTTACGGTGGCGTCATACTAAACGCCACCATAAACCTCTATGCTTACTGCACAATAGAGGAAACAGATAATAATGCAATCACCTTAGAAAGCTATGACGGTGATTGTTTTGAGAGTTATCCATTATCACGAGAACTGAAGATCGATGGTAAAGCATTACTCTTAAAAGGCACTTACAATCGAGTTATGCGAGACTTCAATCTCCCGCTCAGGGCATGTAAGATAACCACTTACAATGATGCGCCTGCAGGCTCTGGCCTTGGCACGTCTTCTACAATGGTTGTGGCCATCCTTAAGGCATTTGTAGAATGGTACAGTTTACCTCTGGGCGATTATGAGATTGCTCGTCTTGCTTACGAAATAGAGCGCAAAGATCTCCAACTCTCTGGTGGCAAGCAAGATCAATATGCAGCAGCTTTTGGAGGATTTAATTACATGGAGTTCCTAAAGGATGACATGGTAATAGTAAATCCGCTAAAGGTGAAACGTTGGATACTCGACGAACTGGAAGCTAGCATTGTTCTTTACTTCACTGGCCGTTCACGTAGTTCTGCTGCCATCATTGACGAGCAGAAGAAAAATACAAGCTCCGGGAATACCAAATCTATAGAGGCTATGCATCGCATTAAGCAAGGTGCGATAGATATGAAACTGGCCGTATTGAAAGGAGATATGAAAGAATTTGCACGCATTCTTGGTCAGGGGTGGGAAGATAAGAAGAAGATGGCGGGAGCCATTACTAACCCAGTGATTGAGGAGGCTTTTTCCGTAGCTACTAAAGCAGGTGCTCTTGCTGGTAAAGTTAGTGGAGCTGGAGGAGGAGGATTCATCATGTTCTTTGTTGAACCTACCAAGAAGAAAGCTGTTATTGAGGCGCTCAAGCAGTTGGATGGTTTCACCATGAACTTCAACTTTACGGATGGTGGGGCACATGGTTGGAAGATCTATGAAACTGATAGAGTTGAGACTCTAAAGCATTAATCATATCATGGAAGAACAATTAAATATCCTAATAGAAAGGTATCCAAACCTTTCTGTCTGCAAGGCGGACATAAGGAAAGCATACGAACTGCTTGAGGCTGCTTACCAGAATGGAAGAAAGCTCTTGGTTTGCGGTAATGGCGGCTCAGCATCAGATTCAGAACACATTGTGGGTGAACTGATGAAGGAATTCAAACTAAAGCGTAAAGTCTTTAGCGATCATGCAGCTATGTTGAAGGAAATAGACCCTGAATTGGGTCAGGTCTTGGCAGATCACCTGCAGGGAGCTTTGCCTGCTATTTCTCTTACCGGTCACTCTTCACTACAAACGGCATACATGAACGATGCAGTTCCCGAGTTGGTATTTGCTCAGCAAGTAAATGGTTATGGAAAGCCAGGAGATGTGTTCTTGGGTATATCTACATCCGGTAATAGTAAGAACGTTCTTTATGCTGCCGTGAACGCAAAAGCTAAAGGTTTGAAGGTTATTGGTCTTACTGGTGCGAAGGAAAACAAGCTGATGAAGTTTGCGGATGTCTGCATCCGAGTCCCAGAAACAGAAACCTATAAGATTCAGGAGCTGCATTTGCCAGTGTATCACGCATTGTGTTTAATGCTTGAAGAAAAGTTCTTTGGTACGAAATGAAACTGTCTGAGATAAACATAGAACCCTACGATACGCTATTACTTGACCGTGATGGCACTATCAACGTGCATCTCATTGGCGATTATGTAAAGTGTTGGAAGGAGTTTGAGTTTATCCCCGGAGTGCTGGATGCCATGTCAAAGCTGGCAAAGCATTTCAAGCATATTTTCATTGTGACCAACCAACGTGGGATTGGGAAGGGCCAGTATACCGAAAAGGATCTTGCAGATATTCACTCCCATATGAAAGAGGAGATTGAAAAAGTAGGTGGCCGTATTGATGGAATATATTATTGTACAGCACTCACAGATTTAGATACAAGACGTAAGCCTGGTCGTGGAATGTTTGATGAGATAGTACAAGACTATCCTGATATTGTTGCGGAACGTACACTAATGGTAGGTGATGGCGATGTAGACGAAGAGTTCGCTCGAAATTGTATTATTGACTTTTGTAGAGTGGACTCACTGAAGAAAGAGAATGGAGAGTATAAATGGGTAAAAGCATAAATATATGGAAGTAATCATATTAGCAGGAGGATTAGGAACACGCTTGCGTTCGGTGGTAAGTGAAGTACCCAAGTGTATGGCACCTGTCGCAGGAAAGCCATTCTTGTGGTATCTATTGAAATATCTCACACGTTTTGACGTAAACAGGGCGGTTCTTTCTGTGGGATATTTGCGAGAGGTTATCTTCAAATGGATTAATGAGGTTAAGAATGAATTCCCCTTTGAATTTGATTATGCCATAGAAGAAGAACCCTTAGGAACAGGTGGCGGTATTAAGTTGGCTTTGGATAAGGTTAAAGATGAACGTGCTTTTGTGCTCAATGGTGACACCTTCTTTGATGTTGACTTAATGCAGTTGTATGATGCCCATGTAATCTGTAAAAAGGCAATAACGCTCGCCTTAAAACCAATGCAGAATTTTGATCGTTATGGTACCGTTAATATTGATCCTATTACGGGAACTATCCTTAGTTTTAATGAGAAACAGTATTGTGAAGAGGGTTTGATTAATGGTGGTGTTTATGTAATCAGTAAGAGTGCCCCAGTATTTGAGGGTCTTGGCTCAAAGTTCTCTTTTGAAACAGCCGTTTTAGAACCGCAGTGCGCGAATCATCAATTACTTGGAATAATGCAAAATGGCTATTTTATTGATATTGGGATACCAGAGGATTATAATAAAGCATTTAGAGAATTGCCGTATTTTTTTAAAACTGAATAAGAATATGGTGTCTTCTTTTAGTAATAAGAATACCAAAGTATTCCTTGAATTACTTAAAGCCGGATTATGGGAAAAAGATGTCCAGCTTAAATCTTATTCGGGGATAGATCTTGAGGCGGTATATAATATAGCAGAGGGGCAGTCTACAATTGGATTAGTAGCAGCAGGTTTGGAGCATGTTGTAGATGTGAACCTTCAAAAGGAACACTTATTCCCTTTTATCCGTAATACTCTGCAGATCGAAACAAGAAATACGTCGATGAATTACTATATTGATCTTCTATATGATGAAATTAGTAAAGCTGGATATAATGTTGTTCTGGTAAAAGGACAAGGCATAGCGCAGTGTTATTCAAGACCACAATGGCGAGCGGCAGGAGACATTGACTTGCTTGTTGAATCGTCATGCTATAACAAGTGTTTATCTTTTCTAACATCCATAACAGCCAGTATAGAAGAAACATGGCCGGATATTAAGCATGCGTCAATGACTTTTGGACCGTGGGAGGTTGAATTGCATGGGACCCTAAGAAGTGAATTGGGTCGCAGAATAGATAGTGTTATTGATGATGTCCAAAAGGATACATTTAGCAATAACAATGTTCGTTATTGGCAGAATGGAGAATCTTGTATTCCTATCCCTGCACCTGATAATGATGTTTTCTTTGTTTTTGTTCACATACTTCAGCACTTCTTTCGTGGCGGAATAGGATTAAGGCAAATTTGTGACTGGTGTAGATTAGTATTTACTTTTAAAGAATCGATAAAAACAGATCTGCTTACAAAACGCCTTCAATCTGCTGGTCTTTTAACAGAGTGGAAGAGCTTTGCGGCTTTAGCAGTAGATTTTTTAGGCATGCAGAAAGATGCGATGCCACTATACTCTTCAGAAAAGAAATGGCAACATAAAGCTTTACGGATACTTTCTTACATACTAGAAACTGGTAATTTCGGTAGGAATCGAGATATAAGTTATCAACACACGACATCTTTTATTGTAAAAAAAACGATTTCTTTCTGGCGCGGGACTTTTGATAGTGTTAGGCACGCATTTATTTTCCCGTTGGATTCTATTCAGATATGGTTTTCAAAGTTTCGTTTGGGGGTTAAGACGGCTGCAAGAGGAAGATAAGTAATGACGCAGGAAGAACGCTGGATCGCTAAATATAACGAAGTGATAGATTTTATGAATAAGAATCATAGAATCCCATCACGTCATCGTATTGAAGAGCATGATTTACTGAATTGGCTCAAATCAAATAGGAAAAAGATGAATGCCAATGAGCTAAAAGAACCAAGTTTAACCATGTTCAAAAATCTGCTTGAATATGGTGAACAATTCAAGCACGTTAACCAGTACGCCTGATTATGATCATTGACAAGATATTACTTGACCAGTTAACCGCAAAGGCGATGGAAAGCCCGCGCCTGAGGATGAATATGGATCTGAGGGATACCCCTGAAGACCAGAGCCAGCGAATGCTGAACGCCATAGAACCAGGGACCGTGATTCCTGTTCATCGCCATACCATGACGAGTGAGGATGTGGTAATCCTCCGCGGAAAGGCAGAAGAGGTGTTCTTTGATGAACAAGGGAACGAGACGGGCAGATGGCGGCTAGAACCTGGAGGTGAGATTCCTGCCATACACGTTCCTATGGGACAATACCATACATGTCAGAGCTTGGAAAGCGGTACGGTAATCATCGAGTTCAAGAACACGAAATACAACCCAGAAACCACAGAAGAATTTCTATAAGTCTTCAAACAAATTAATAACCGATGAGTTTGACCAACTTAAAAGCGATTACAATAATAGTCGCAGCCATATCTGCACTTATTGCAGTAAGCTGGGTCTATTTCAAGATTCTTTGCATAGCCAAAGATAAAGGTCTGGTAGATAATCCAGATGCCAGAAAGCTGCAAATAGAACCTATTCCAGTTATGGGGGGCATAGCCGTTTTCTTTGGCGTTGCATTCGGTATTATGGCAGGATATACCGCGGGAGGAATGTTGGGGATAGAATATGATATCATCCTTCTTCCCGTCTTGGCAGCCATGGTTGTAATGTTATACGTGGGGGCATTAGATGACATTCGAGGGCTTTCGCCATTGTCGCGCTTAATAATCGAATCTCTCACTATGATGGGACTCATCTTTGCGGGCGGCGGTTGTATTGATACATTCCACGGTTTTTGGGGAATTGAGAGTTTCTCCTGGTGGTTCGCAGTGCCTCTTACCATCTTTGTGGGCGTAGGAATCATCAACGCCGTTAATATGATAGACGGTGTAAATGGCCTTTCAAGCACTCTGTGTGTCCTAAGTAGTGGCCTTTATGGTGTGGTATTCCTTCGGAGTGGAGATGCTGCCAATGCCACGCTTGCCTTCTCAATGACCGCCGCATTATTACCTTTCATGGTTCATAACATATTTGGATTGCGTTCCAGGATGTTCATAGGAGATGCCGGAACAATGGTAATGGGGGTACTGCTCACATGGTTTACCATATGCCTACTCAAAAGTGACAGCCCTAATACCTTCTATGAAGATGCTAGCAACGTCAACCTGATTGCATTTGCTCTGGCGGTACTTTGTGTCCCTGTCTTTGATACGTTGCGCGTTATGACAATGCGTATGCTTAAGAAGAAGAGCCCTTTCCATCCGGATAAAACGCATTTGCATCATATTTTTATCAACGTGGGAGTTTCACACTTCATTACAACTGTTTCTGAGGCTCTCATCATGGTAGTCGTGGTTGTTGTTTGGTCCATCACTGTAATGCTGGGAGTGAGCATTGATTGGCAGTTGTATATAGTAGTGTTAGCAGCTGCTGTATTTGTATGGGGGACTTATGCTATACTACGTTATAACGCATCACATCATACCAGGTTCCTGCATTGGTTGGTCAATTTTAGTGTCAAGACACACTTGGGCCGTAAGGAGTGGGGGAAAAGGATTACAGCTATGCTGGACGCCCCGGAGGATAATCTTCGTGCAAAGGAAGCGAAGGAAGAAAAGGACAGTGTTTATGTTGAACCTGGTGACCCGTTTGACCTGATGGAAGAGGACCGTAAAAAGGTTATGGATTTCATGAAGGGCCGCGCAGAGGTTATGGTTTATGACATAGTTGAGAATAGTGGTGCTAACATTATATACGTTAGCGCAATCCTTGAAAGTGAAATAAGGCAGGGTACTATTCGTGTGGTTAAGACGGATTCAGGTGGCGCGCCAACCATAGTGACCATTTCATAGAAAAGTTTTAAATTTGTTTAATATTATAATTTTAATAGAAGATCATGAACAAAACCAAGGACATTATCACATTGAACGAAGTTCAGAACGACGGGAAAACCATTCACCTCTATTTCAATACGGAAGTCGGGCTCTACGTGGCCTATGGCTTCAGTGCTTTCTTTGCTTCTCATATTGTGAATGTCATTACAGCATTCAGCGAAGAATTACAGATGCCTGTTGCATTGATGAGAAAGCAGGAGGTTGGTGAATTGAGGCTGAGTTGCATCAAACATCAGCACGACTACCACGTATACTACAAACTGGAACTCAAGAATGAGATTCCGTTAGATGATTATTCCCGTTGGGCAGCAGGAACTAAGTGGGAATAATAATGCGGGGAGGTAAGATATGTTAACGGTTGGTTTAGCAATCGCATTGATGGTTATCGCTTTTTTAGTGACAACCATAGTATATCCTTATGTCCTTTCCTTCGCCATTAAACATCATGTTGTAGACAATCCGAATGCACGTAAACTTCAACGAGTGCCAGTCCCTGTAATGGGGGGTACTACGGTGTTTATTGGATTGTTGGTTGCGGTTATAGTAGGGTACTGCTTTGCTCCCAGTCCGGAAGTCTTTAAGATAGTGGGACTACTGATTGTTATGTACTTGCTGGGAGTGTGGGATGATGTGAAAGATGTCCCTGCTGCTTTCCGTTTTGCTGCGGAAATCTTCGTGGTCTGGATGATGATGCTTCTATTGGGCGTAGAGATTAATGATTTCCATGGCCTTTGGGGATTACAAGAGATTGAGGATGTGGTAAGTATCCCGCTCTCTTTGATAGCGGGAGTTGGTATTATGAATGCCATTAACCTGATAGATGGAGTGGATGGCTATTGTTCCACTTATGGGGTTATGGCCTGTATCTTCTTCGCCATTATCTTTTACTATGCTGGGGATATGACCATGTTTACCCTTGCTTTAATAGCAATCGGTGCGTTGATTCCATTCTTCTTTCATAATGTTTTTGGGAAGACCTCTAAGATGTTCCTTGGGGATGGAGGAAGCTTGATGCTGGGCACTTTACTGGCAATATTTACTTTCAGTGTTTTGTCCAAGAACTCACCGTGCGCACAGTATCTTGATGATGGTATTTCTTTGGTGGCGTTGGTTCTTGCTATCTTGGCGGTGCCCGTTTTTGACACCCTGAAGGTGATGATTTTCCGGGTGGCAAAAGGGCATTCCCCCTTCCATCCGGACAAGACGCATCTTCATCACTTGTTTATTGAGTTAAACTATTCACACCTGGCAACATCCGGAATAATCGTCACAGTGAATGCCCTCATTATTGGAATTTGCGCATTGAGTTGGCAATTGGGCGCCAGCATTGATTTGCAGGTTTACATTGTCATATTCTGTTCTTTGCTCTTTACTTGGGGCTTCTACTTCTTTATGCAGCATGAACATCGAAAAAATGACGGTTATGGTTCTGCGTTTTTCCAGAATGCGTGCCAGCGAGGAAATGCGACGAATTTCACAAATGGAAATGTTTGGAAGTTCTTGCGTCGCGTAGTGGACAGCCGTCTACTTGGCGGGAAAGCCGCCATACAACAGGAGAGCCCTGCAAAACAGCCTCGTCCCGATCCGCGAATTCAATAAGGATGATACTTCCCATATAGTGACTCATCTGTCTTGATCCAGGAATAGCGCGAGTGCTCTGGCGCATGGTGCTGACGCTTGCGGCTGCACCGCCTGTGTGCGGAGCTTCCGGCTCTTTGGGGCATCGCCCCAATGTGCCGGAAGCGAGAGGGATGATTATCGTTTCTGCTATGACACAAGAGGATCGCATGTAGTGCTTCGTTAAAATCACTGGACCACGGACTACGGAGTTATGAGAACGGTCAAGAATATACTGAAAGGGATTTGGGAGTTTTGTGCGTATGTGTTTGTGCCGCAGAGAAGACCCGCTGATGGTTAAGGGTTCATGGTATGAAACGCTAAAATGGCATTTCAAAAATGAAATCAATTAATATGGGAGAGCAATACTTCAAAGGCGTGTTGGCTGGTTATCTTGGGGCGAACTTTATGTGTGGCCCTATAACCGAATGGCAGATAGATATCATCAAAGAAAACATTTCGCATTATTGTGAAGCGACAATAGACCATTCCCAACTCTCATATCAAGAGAAAGAAGACCAAAAGCGCTAGATGAAGCAACCACAGGAAGTGTAGGGATAATTGAGATAAGTTTATCAACAGGTAATATATAATTTTTCATTGGTATGTCTAGAGAAGACCTTCAAAAACAACTTGAAGAATGTCGAGCTCAGAATGAAAAGTTCGAAGCCTTACACGCTGTAGGCTTAAGACCTAATAATGCTTTCAAAGAGTGGGCGGATGAAGTAGAACATGACTTGAAAGATGGATTGATTTCTGAGAAGGTTATAGAGATTATTGCTCATAATATCAGGAGGCTTGATCTGTTGAACCTGTCATCGACATATTACGATTGGACCCGGAAAGAAGAATTGGAGAAGTATGA